>Ga0105239_10004695_pt1 | contig 16230 bp, 14 predicted proteins | sample KBSC44metaG_FD_92761 | JGI IMG/M metagenome (GOLD analysis project Ga0105239, IMG submission 92761) | Corn rhizosphere microbial communities from Kellogg Biological Station, Michigan, USA - KBS C4-4 metaG | ecosystem: Host-associated > Plants > Roots > Rhizosphere > Soil | place: Michigan, USA...
AACATGTTCTAATATACATACCAATGGAACACCTCCGCACCTATGATCGAACAGAGGCCGACAGAACAATGGGAAATCCAACGGCACAGAATACAGGGGCTGCAGGCCAGATTATTTGTTATTTACTGCAGAAATGCTTAGCTACCGGGGAGCAATTCTCCGTGGCCCCCATCTGCCACAAGTCTAGTTGGGGAAATATGACAGAGGGGGCTCCCATCAGGAAGGTGAACGAGACTTCAAGTCACAGCAGATCGGGACCACGACATGCTCACAAAGAGCGGAACCACGTAAAATGTGAGGTATGAAGGAATGAGGTGTGGTTTGAATAATCGATCTTAGTCGTGGCTTGATCGATGGGATATTTGCTGGAGATTCACTCGGGATCAGCGCAAGCAAAAAAGAGAAAGAGAAAGAAATGGGAGTTACGATGCACGATACACATCCACATACATACTATACGACCATTGGGGAGGGCGGGGGTTATTGCCCCCAGGTCCCCTACATACATAGATACAAGGGGGCGGGACGACGTGCCCCTGGACATTATGTCATCTTTTTCTAGAACGAGGTCAAGAAAAGAAGACGCCTCAAAGGTCGTCGTCCGTGCTCGGCCTGAGTGGGGTTTGCTCGAGACTGGCATACTCAGAGCCCGAGAAGGAAGAAGATGGAAAACAGAGAGGAAGAAAGATCGCGCAAAGAAGGGACCAAAATATGTACGGATTGTCTGGTTCTGAAGGCTGACGTGACACTATTTCGGTGCCGTGGGGCTTGCAGCTACATACATACGCTACGCTATGGGATCTTGGCGGGTCAAGGTAGGGCAGGGTAGTGTAGGGTCATCGCCGCGACTCAAGTAGATTTCGCAAAGGCAATATCACTAACTAGTAGATGGTCAATTAAAACCACCAAGGGGAGTGAATACTAAACTGAAGTTTGAAATTAGCTACTATATACAGTACCTATGAACTGCCCGATATCATCATCACCATGTAGACTTGGTAATACGACACCGGGAGCCGTTCCACCGCCACTGGCGAATCGATACTATATGGTCCAAATACCCAGTTAATAGTGTCTTGCGCATATACTTAATATTAATTAGGTGAGCCATTGCCACCCCTTGGTGACTCGAGAACTTGGCAAGCCAAGCGAGTGGGTGGGTGAGTGGGTGACTCGTACATAAGTTGCAACTCGTAATGACTCGTAACTCGTCCGTCTCGTTCAAGGTGCGTGAAGATGCCCACTCCCGCCAGAACGCGAGACGCCCTTGGCCAAAGCAACAGCTCTTCTTTCTAATTGACCCACGGTTTTCGGAACTCTTTTCCTGCATTTTCACCCAGGGTTGAAAGGACAGCTGCATGGGGGCGGGCGGGCGGGCGGCTTCGTAGCTGCGACGCCCCGGGTCCGCGCTTGAAAGAAGTCCAACGTCCAAGGACAAAATAAAACTCGACGAAATATGCGCAAAAGCTTTTCGAGTGAGAGGGTCGAAAATGTAGGTTGTCCCTTGTCAGCAACGCCCATGGCACGTGGGGGATGCCAGGATGGGAGAAAGAAAAAAAAATCGGATCATTAAATGGGCGGGCCGCCGCTTCTCTCTCTCTTTTCACAAGCCAGCCTCTTTCCCGATCCCGGGTTTTCTGGCCTCGAGGATCTTCATGGTCTGCTCAAAGACCTTGACCTGGGCCTTCTTGCCCATGTCGGTGGGGATCCAAGCTGCCACTGGCTGGTTGTGGCCGTCGCACATGAATTCGCCATGGCTCGAGGGGCCGGCAATGGCGCCGTGCACCAGCGTGCGGGACCCGACCTCGGTGGTTCTCGCGAACAGCGAACGGAACAGATACATCAGCATGCGCTGCGGGGCGTTGTAGCCACGATCCAGCTCGGAGAAGCAGAGGCCCGGGTTGACGAGGTCGATGACCACCGACGTGTCGTCGCCCAGGCGGGCCACCAGCTCGCGGACGAACAGCACCTCCAGGGCCTTGCTGATGTTGTATCGGTCGCGTTGGTTGAATGTGCTCTCGTCGTTCAGCTTCGCGTACAGATCCGGGGCGTTGAGTTCGCGCATTTTCGTCAGGTAGTGGACGTCCGACGACACGATCTCGAGGTGTGGCAGCGAATCGGAGAACTTCTGCCTGGTCTCCTTCAACTTGGGCAGCAGCGCCATCGCAAGGAGCAAGGTGTTGAGGACGTTGACCTGGATGACCTGCTCGAAGCCCTCGGCGGTCTGGAAGCCGTTGATGATGATGCCGGCGTTTTCAATCACGGCGTCGAGTCGTGGCAGCGACTTCGCCCTCTCCGCGAACGCGACGGTCGACTCGGTGCTCGCGAGATCCAGGGCCCAGACTTCAATGGCGTCCAGCCCGTCGGAACGGTCCTTGACGGTTCGCACGATGTCTTCCTTGGCGGCTTCACCTTTCTTGATCGTGCGCACGGCTAGGATCACCTTGGCGGCATTGAGGCGGTAGACATGGCGAGCTGCCTCGAGACCGAGTCCCACGTTGGATCCAGTGACGATGACCGTCTGTCCCGCGAAGGACTTTGTGGGATACGTCGGTGTGCCGAAGAATTGTGAGTAGAAGAATTGACGGATGATAGCAACAAAGGGAGGGTTTATGACGAATTCGTCCGACATTATTGCTAGCCTTTTGTTGATATCGTATCCGATCCTAGGAAATGGTAAGCGTGGCTTGACGAGTAGTTGGTAGGTGGTCAGAAGGTTTATCTAGAAGTTAGCTTGTCGGGTCCGTGCGTGGGACGCAAGGAGCATGAAAGCGAAGTCGTTGTCAGTTCAACCCTTGGAAAAGCAATCCTACTGAGTCGCTGTCACTTGGGAAGGTTACAACAAGTACTCCGTACCATTGGGCGGTAAACTATATGCCTACCAATAATGGTGAAGTCATCGAGCTTTCAGGCAGAAGCCTCGTTGGATCACCCTTCTCGGAATGAAGCACGCAACGCACAATTCAACCCCGGATCATTGAAGTATTAGTTCGAGTTCGGAGTTGAATTCGTCCGATACGATCGAGATTTGGTCCGTCAATTTGACCAGGCACCAAATACGGTCTAGCACATCCAAGATTAAATAATATTATACAGTATCATCCCAACTCCCGAGGAGCTGCCAGGGTGAGGAGATAAGATAGGAAGGAGGTACATACTCGTATGTACATATATACCTCGTACAGACTATATTCTAGTATTCAGGATAGTCGATTACGTGGGCTTCTCAATCTTGTCGCCTACTCGTATCTGATAGGAGGAAAAGACCAGAGGTGTGATATTATTTAAGGAGTGCTAAAGTACATTTGAACAGTGTCGAACGATAAAGCTACACGACACATCGGTACCGTTGTGATGCAAACTGATATCCTCATTCTCTCAGCCTTTGGTTTGTTTGCTGTTTTGTCAAGGTTTCCCAAACGCCGAAGGATCCAATCCAAAGTCAGCCCGGAACATGGTGCTTGCTAGAGCCTTGTTTCATTGATTCGATTAGGCAGGAGGTGGTGGAGGAGGTGGGATGTAGTCACCCATGCCGGGAGGGGGTGGTGGTTGCGAATCCGGTGGTGGAGGAGGTGCCCCCATGTCTGGTGGTGGCGGTGGTGCACCCCCGTATTGCTGCAAGAAAGAGCTGAGGCCTGGGGGAGCTGGTGGAGGAGGAGCATTGTACGCAGCTTGAGTATCATAACCTTGATAACCACCATAATTGTAGCTTTGACCGCCCGGAGGACCGTGTTGTTGCCATGGGGGAGGAGCTGAATCTTGGCCTGGTGCAGCGCCGTAACCACCATAGGAGTCCCCTCCGCCACGGCTTTGTGAAGCCCATGGGGGATTTGAAGACCCGCTGTCGCGTTGTTCGTAGCCTCGATCTGAGCGATCTCGCTGCCACGGTGCAGGCCCTCCAGTAGGCTGGCGTGCCCATGGTCGAGAATCACCACCAGAACCGTAGGAATCTTCTTGATCGTATCCACCACGGCCCCCTTCGATGTGGCCGACGGGACCATTGCCGGATGAATTTCCGGAGAGTTCTTGCATGAGATTCTGGAAGTTCATTAGAATTGTAAGGGTCCCAAGTTGAGGGAAATACATACCTCCATCTCTCGGTCCACAGCATCGCCAGCACCAAGTCGGCGAGGTGGCCCGTCGAACCTTCCAGGAGGATTGTTTCGGGTATCAGTACCACGTTGTCGATCGGGGCAATCTCTCGCCATATGTCCTGCATTGCCGCAGACTCGACAGATGATGTTGGTGGTGTAGTTGCGTTGTTCTGGGCAGTCGTATTTGCGATGCCCAACTTGTCCGCCTAGAGGGTATAAGCAAAAGGGGTCAGATGGCAGGAAGTCCGGCTTACAGTTCTGGCATGCTTGATTTTCATCGTCACGGAGGGTTCCGTTAAGAGCTGCAAGTTCCCGAAGTTGGTTTCTCTTGAGCTCATTCTGGCCTTCGGGGATAGATGCAGCTGTTTCGATGACATTGTGGATTAAGGCTTTGGCTTTATTGACCTTCTCTTCAGTATCTGCCATGATTAGACAATGAAGGTCCTCCTCTTGGTTGCTGGTGTGGGCAGCGTCTGATCGTCCTTTCCCTTCCTTGACGGAGCCTTTGCCTCGAATGGCAATTTTGGCTCCAGACTCGGTTTCCATCTTCTTGAGCGTGTTACCACGAGGCCCAATAAGTAGTCCAACTTGACAAGGAGAAAGCTAAGTGTTAGTAATCGGAACTCAAAATACAGATGTTTGCAGGGTAAGATTCTGGTTAGTGCAACAGTCTATGCTACCGTCGCAGCCTCTTGGAGCAGGCGATAGCATGGGGATGGGAAAAGAAATAAGGGATTTTGGCAATAGAGTCAGAGGGTCAGTTAGCATACTAAAGTTAATCTCGGGATAATCGTTGACTGGTACGTAGACCTTTTCCTGTGTCTTTGTAGGGCGCCTGTAGTCAGAGGGAGGGTGGTAGTTTGGGATTGTCTTCATGGCCTTCTCTATGAGCTTATGACGCTCATCTTCCAGGCGCTTTCGATAACGGAACTCTCGAGTGTTCACACGATGACCAGAGTTGTCGTATTGCGGAGGGGGTGACGGTGATCTAAATAAATGTTAGAATCTGCTTTGGAGTACGAGGATGGGTGAAACTAACCTGTCTCCTTCTGCTGGAACAACATCATTGATGCGTATTTTCTGGCTGATCTCTTCAATACGAAGGTGCAGAGTATACGCTTCCAACTGTTCTGCGGTCATGTTTGCCTGAATCATGGTCGGTAGGCCCATAAGACCTGCGGCCTTGTTCTCGCTGGCCTCACCCCAGCGATTACGCTTCTTGCGCCTCTTCACGCCGTCGACTGCAGGTTCGGCTGTGTTACGTCGGTCAGCATAAGGGTAAGAAATGCTTGTGAAAGAGGGAAATGCACCTCTGGTAGGACTGCGCCCGCGCTTGCCCGAGTCTCCATAAGAGGGAGAATTGACGGAGCTACCATTCTGCGAGTCACCATGGTCGTCTGCGAGGCGACGGCGTGTTCCAAGAGGGACGTTGTTGGAGCCTGTGATACCTTGATTGCGCCACGACATCTTGAATGTTCAGCGAAGATGGAACAACGATGAGGTTTTGCAATTGACTGCGAACTGCGAATTGCGAAAAGGTGAGTTCTCCGCCTGAACACGCGCTGGGCGGTAGCAAAGTCCTCAAAAAGGGAGGGTTGCCAAGAGTATTAATAAGTCACGTGGAATGACTCTATGAGGAAAGGTGGCAACCGATGCTGGAAGTAAGACTTGCTGACTAAGGGAGCCTTCGCTGCCTCTGTTATTAGACCCGCCATTTTGCCAGAGTTATGACTAAGCAATTCTGAGCTGTGGCTGGTGGGTGGCTTAGGTGATCTTGGCACTCAAGGCATCGCTACACCTCTGGGGATTTCGACTCCCAGTCGGTCTACATATACGTAAAATACTGTTTCAATTATTGACCGACTTGCAGTTGATAGTTCTCCCCACTAGAGCACGCGCCCTGGTATCAGCGAGCTCTAGCATCCTGGTCAAGGATCTTTCGAAGACTATTTCCGGCCATTCATTCTCTATTAAAGTGATGTCTCATTAAGGAGCGGTCAGTTAAAACTTAATGATGAAGTTCTTCGAGGAAGAGCGAGGTCAAATTCTCTCTACGGTAGAGCGCCCCACTGCAGAATATCGGAGAATACTTTTCTGGAGTTTATGAGGGATATTTCTCGATTTGTCGCGCCCCCTTCCTACGATCGGCTCCTTCACCGTTCACGACTCTATGAAGTAAGTCTTAGCAATCGACCATGCACAAGAGGATTAACTGTACTCGAAAATGTAGATGGCTGCTCCATACCTATCACCTTCATACTGCGCTCAACCACTACAAGGCCCGATGCCCAGGGTCGATACAAGTACTGAGGTATTGCCCATGCAGTGTGTATTTGGTACTTAAGCGATGACTTAGTTCCGGATGCAGCCGAAGCACAGAGAAAGAAACTTCGGGCGCGATTGTTTAATACAGGCTTGTGCTGACAGGGCTCTTACGAGGAAGAAACTGGCGAACCAATGATCTTGAATACGGAGTACGTAGTGCTTGCAAGGCTCTGACACGGCCCCCGCTTCTTGCGTTTTATCAACATGGATTCCTCCAACCTCTCTACCTCCCAGCTTAGCTATTATATGGGTACGATCATCGAGCAGCTCAGTACTAGAGCACATGAGGTAGAATCTTTGGCTATGCAATTTTGACCCCGGAACTCGAATAGCAATTGGCCCCTCTGTTTTTCACAACATTTACGGAGTACTAAGAATGTAAAATGAACGGGCTTTTCCCAGACGAACCTCGACAGAAGCCTGTGACACTGGAAGATGGGTGAAAAAAGATTCATCCTGCCAACACCCATACTGTGGTTCTCGACCCGTAATGGAAATATAGCTAGGCCTCATGTTATTCTGATGTTTCAATACTCTATGTACAATCCAACGATCAATTCAGCAATGTGGTCGTACCCATGTTGTCAAGCAAGGGGATCTGCAAGGGCAGGAGGGGTTTCCACTTTATCCTGCAGGCAGTACTTCATTGTCATTCCGCCAACCATATCCAGCTAGCAACATACCACGAACATTCCAATGCGCGGGGATTTTGTCAACAATTCACGGAGAATGTAAAACATTGCCGTCTACAAAAAAGGATCTTGTTTGCCCTCAGTAACTTGCAGCTTCGGTCGACAAAGAGTCTGGCTCTCACAGCTTTCGCTGCTCGCTGCAGGAAATCCCCCATTGTCAAATTACGACACCACTCCACAGGATGGACAAAGCTAGGCTTGATGGTAGACGCCAGTCTCCCCGAAAGCAAAATGCGGCAAACAACCAAAACGATGCTGACAATGGTATTAAGTCAGACCTGCACCAAGCCTGAAGATGTACGCTGACTATTGTTTAAGCCTCAGTCTACCGCACTACACACAGGAGTCTCTTCCCTGGTCTGGTACCAATAAAACCTTCCCCCCCGCAATACAACATGGTAGGGCAATTTGGTGGGCCGTGTTTCGATGAAACGGCCAGAGCGTGGAAGACGAGCCTCCCGGTGGAGGTGGATGGTTCTATAGATGTGGACAACAAAGGGTCATTCGACCAAGTTCGACACCTTGCACTCAATCGCGAACAAGTTGCTGGTGTAAGTCGCCTCTGAAGCTGTCAGATTTTGATCTCACTTCCACCTCTAGGCGGTGAATTACATTGGCCAACTCGCGAACCAAGTCACTGGGAAGCTTTTCGTTTCTGTGCTCCGCAACTTAGGTGATGGGCTGAAGCCAGAAGAGGTGCAGTGGGGAGCGACCATCTCTGGCTTTTGGCTGGACAACACGAAATTTGTGACGTGTGCCCACTTTCTCGAGTCGGTCCGCAACACAAACGTTGATGAGACCGAGAAGTTTCTGAAAGTTCCCAACCCTACGCGACCACGAGCTTTCGTCTCCACCAAAAACTATGCTGCAAAATTGGATGCCGACGGTAAGTATACAACTCTACATTGGAGAGAACACCCTAATCACTTTCTAGCTCCTAAATCATGGCCGGTTCATCTCCTTAGCCTGTCACGATCTTCAGATATTGCAATTTTTCAACTGAACGAAATTAGAAATCATCCACCACATTCAGTTCGATTGAGCGAGCTGTCTTCGTCATTCACTACGAAAAATACTTCGGGCAAACCTTTCAAAGAGACTAATCAGGCAAACATGCCTCTCTTCGCAGTATATTATCCGGGTGATAATATGAACGTGGAGAGTAGCGATCTTTCCCCTATTAGGAAAGAGTTTGCAAAACAAGCCTCCATAAGGGACACCTGGGGATTGTGGTCTGCGGAAAGCCAAAATCTTCATACCCGTGCTGAGCAAGGTCCTGCTGTAAGTCCTCTGAACAATAGATTTATTGACAGCCACTGAGAAATCCTCAGGACTTTGCGACGACGTTCAGATCGAATACCAGAAGTGTAAGCTTCGGTCAAGTTGAGACGGATCATCGGGGCGTCCCACAACACGGTAAACAGGGTGACAGCCGTTTCGTACAGACTAGAGAATGCAGCATTGTGGGAACCTACGGCTGTTCAGGAGGCATGGTGTGCCACCTCTACATGGAGGCCGATACTTGGAAATTTCTCGTAGTAGGGATCTGTAAGTTTTTTCCTTTTCAGATCTAAGGTTTGTCCACATGCAAGAGAGCTGACAATTTTTAGACCATGGGGAAAGTTGGAATGATCGGAGGTATAACGAATTGCTGGCTTTCACGCCCGATTTCGTCGACGCGATTCGACAGGGGACATTTTGGGGTACCGCGTGAGCGAAGAAGAACTCTTCATACGAAGGTATGAATGCTTAGATCGATCTACGGATGAGGTGTGGAGAGGACGGGGTCCGTTGGATGAGGCTTCATACGTTGGAGTGAGGATTTGCTTTCCTGTTTCTTTCTTCACTGTGGAACCGTGGAAGGGGAGGGAATTGTTCAACTATAGGAGTGCGTTTTTCAGAGGGGTTCATTCCTCCAGTTCTAAGGAGTTACGGTGAATCCACCAATGCATGAAGTCCTAAGTTGGAATTGGCAGGTTATAGTATCGAGCTAAGTGGCCAAAACCTTGCATTCATGGGATCTGAAAACATCTGCCTTTGAATCAGTACGATCTTCAATATCCCTTCCCGCTCCTCCTTTTTAATGGCTTTAGAAATGAGCGACTAAGCCTTATCTTGAAAATGGAAAAATGGGGCTTTCCCAGGAGGAAGTATATCGCGAATGAATCTGTCGAAAGCACGGTCTGATAAGCAAGGGTAAGTACTTGAATGCCAATACAATAAAATTCGACAGCCCGCTCACCCTCCTTCGGGGGGGGGCGCCGCCCTGTGCTCACCCCCCCCCGTCTTGCCGTCATCATCGTCCTCTTGGTATCGGTCTTGCAGCAGCGATGCCGGAATGCCCTCCCGGTCAAATAGATACATCAGCGCCAGTAACCGTGCTGCTGATTTCTTCGTCTGCCGGATATGCTCGAACGACATATGCCACGTCGCCATGATCGAGTTCGATGCTTGTCCATTCGCCGTGGATCTCCCAGATCTTTCTGTAGTAGCCTCGCTCGATCATGGTTACTCCGTGCTAGGCCTTGGAAGTACTTCAACACCGTCATACGTGACGCCCTCTGGTTGATCTGCGCGGCCGCTTGCGAGATCGCCAGCGTCATATGGTCTAGCTGCCGCACCAGGCGAACCAAGTCTTCATGAGAAATATCGTGATCCGGCGTGTCAAGCTTCTTCTGGAGGAGCGCAACTCGCGCTACCAAGTAGGTGAGAGGAACCACGAGGGAATGAGCTTGAGGGTACCCGGTAGACGACAGCAACCAGAATTTCTCCAATCTTCGCCCTAAGAGAATATTTGCTCCATGGTTAGCGTTTGATTCAAGATGTTTTGGTATTACTGTATAGTATGTTTTCCGTGGCTAGGTCGTGGGGTCATGCTCCAGAAGGGGCTTTATGGTTTTGGCACCCGCTTGTCCTACATACAGACTATCTGGGCAGTATATTCGATTAAACATGTAGGTTTACATCTAGTCCTAGTCCATCAAACGCCGACCATATCTCCACGAACGGCCCGCCATATTTCAGCATAAGTGATGTTGGGCTCCTCTCCGGGCATGTTCTTGTGATATTCTTTCACCTACATATACCTGACTATCTATCCATATCATATCTTCCAAACTCAGCAACCTACAATCATCACATGCAACTTCACTAGAGATCATTCAATTGAGCAATCCAGCCAGTACAACTAATTTGGGTACGCATCACAGCCGCTAATATGTGTTATGTTTGACCGGAAGTAGGCATTCGACTATCCTTTATCTTATCTTAACCAAGTCTCTTCCGAAGAAAGACTTAGCCAAGCTATCGAAAGCATTGCTGACAACTGGTGCTCGACTGGCAACAAGCTGAGTAAGCAGGGTGCTGGGCATCGGCTCTACCCGTCACGAACACCAAAAAACGATGCAGCAACCAAAGGCCGGTTGGACCAGGGAGAGAAGCTTCCCAAGAACGATAAGGAGGATCAAAACGAACCCAATGACGTTTACAATGTCAACGTCCAGGCCAACAACCAAGGATCAGCTAATCACAACAAACTCTTCAAGGTCCAAGTTAGGCCGAGCAACACCAAGGACGAGGTCAAGGCAAGGCTGTAGCATGCAGCTCAATCCAAGGGGCTAATATGAGCAAGTAAATATATTCATTAAGTGCTGTCAGTGCCTTGATCGGACAGCTATGTAGCTCCCCAGTTAGTGAGGTTCCAAGAACGAAGTGTGCTCTTAAACTCTAGAACTTCGTTTTGACTCTCCAAAGACTCGAGAGTCTCCTTTATCACAGTTTTAAGACTATCTTTTCGTTCTGAAAACTCATCCAGAGGAACCCAACCTTCGTCAGCGACATGTATGTTCCTGGCCTTTAGGAGATCTTGGAACTCGTTATAACGTCGTCCATCCTTCTGGTGATTAAGCAGCTCGTCGCCTTCGATCTTGATAGGGCATTGCAAAGCAGCATCTCCATCGCGAACGAGGTCAGACCAATGACGCTGGATTCGAAGTAACGTCTCCCTCAGGAAAAGGGCGCTGATCTGGGAATAGACTAGTAGGTTCGGACTGTCATGCACTTTCGCGAAAACCCCACCTGTGTACCATCCACATGTAAATGCCACTTTTCCCGGGTATTTTTCTGAGGATCTCCGAAAGCTTTTGAACATCGATCTGAGGTAAGGACGCGCCATGGAAACTCCAGCAAACCATGTTGCAGATCTTCCTGACATACATTCAGGTCGCCAACCCCCCTCACACTGCAACGGCTCCCGGAGCAGGCGAGCAACCCCCTGGTACCCCTCCGCACATCCACATATTGTCTGGCTTACTGTGTCCGCAAAGACGTCAAAATTCGCTCCCAGATCGTGAGGCACGGCGAGCAGCGTTTGAAAAGAAGTGGCAAGCTTGCCGACAAGAACGAGAAGAAGCTCTTCCGCGTATAGGAAATAGTCCTACGGCGTCCCGAAACGCAAACAATTTTGGACTCGAACAAACTTACCTTGTCAGATTCAATAGGCTCGGGAGCTTCCTCTCAAGTTTGTCGAGCCATTGGCTGCCGAGGCGACATCTATGCTGTCAAGATCTTCCACTCGACGAGCCGGGACAAATGTACGTTCGGAGCGAGAAATTTTGCGAAAATTGAAGCATGTTAGTTTAACATTATGTGGTCCGAATATCTTTACTAATAAATACCAGGCCAATATCATCTGCGTTTCTGATGACAAGATGATCGACGCCCTAGCATCTACCATGCCATAGTTGGTAATGGAATATCGCAACGAGGACTCTTTGTTCTCGAGGGGGGTTATTAAGCCCACAGGAGGCGACGATTGTGTTCGGGCAAGGTGTACGAGGGTGTGGATTACATGTACTCAATGGGAGTCGTTCACCGAGACTTGAAACCCGAGAATGTGCTCCTTACCTCTTGGGATCCTCCACATGTCAAGATTGCCGACTTTGGAATTGCCCGAGCTGTGAATTCCCTCCAGACTTTTGCGGAACACTGGTGTTTGTTGCGCCAGAGATCTGCTACGCCATGATCAATGAGGAATTTGATCCGAACGACGTCTCGTCCACCCTGTCGACTCTCATTGGACCTTCCACACACAATATCGAAGACCCGAGAAGTGCGCAAGGGTCGAGTAGTAAATACACTGACAAAGTCGACGTCTGGTCCATTCTTGTTATACTGCTGTTCTACGCCCGGGAAGGTGACCTGCCAGCTGATTACGACTTACCGAATATTCAACTTTTCCATGAGGACATCTTGGAGTACTCACAGAAATCGATAAAGCCAAGTTAGGTTAAGCACATACTCCTAGTCAGGCAAATGCTCAGGATCAATCTCCTTGAATGCCCTCATACTAAAGAACTTCGAGGCCACCTTGCTTCTTCATAAAAATGAGTCGAGCACAGGGAAACATTCAGCAAAGGAAAGGGAACGATAGGACTGTATAGCTGGAACTTGGAAGTAGGCAATCAGGTGAATTAGCTGGAGTGATATTTGACCTGGGGGTTTGAGAAGCGCTGATCTTGACATACCCAGCTATCAGTTTGTTCGATTCGGGCAAACATGGTCAGCTCAATGTACTTTGTTGTCTGCAAGCAGCATGTGCGGCAACCTAGTGCTACTGTATACGGTATAGTTCCTCGAGAAATCTATTCTCAGGGAATCGAGTGGTCTCCCCTAACTACTCTAGTTTCGGCAATGTAGCAACGTACTCTACTACATATACCAGTTACAATACCTGATTCTGTGCACCTCCGTAGGACCATAAAGTGTTCAGGCTATGTTACTACCGTTCCTCCCAATTTCTGAACGTGGATAAATCTAGGCCGGCCGCCGCAGGAGTGATTCCAGTATGCAAGCCACGTCGCAAAATGCCACATGCAAGGCCACGTAGTTAGTTAGCGAGGGGAAAGCCGTGTTTGGGGGGCGTAATTGCAGCCCAAGGGCTCTTAACTAGAATTGGATCCAGCGCAGTTCTATTTCCAGGGCCAGAAGTCTGGTTCGTCGGCTCTCTTCCCCAGAAACTTGGGGACTTCCAAGTCCCCACAAGGCTACCGCTAATTTTAATTGATAATGGAAGCTTTGGTGCCCAATGGGTCAACCCGCTTAGCCAGTCACCTCCCACGACCGCTCACACGAGCCACAAATCCATCCTAAGTACGGAGTACGGAGTACTGTAGGAGAGAGTTATGGAGTAATGATAAACTGTGATAGGCGGGCTTGGCGGAGGCTGAGGGGCCGAGGGGCTGGACTCTCAGCCAAGACCCTCAGGCATAATTAGCAACTGGGGGCAAACCTTACTTGCCCGTAGACATATTCTCACGATCAAACAGTGTTTGTGTCGTTAGTCACAACACTGTGCACTGCCAGATTCCATCTTCGGGTGCCCCGATTGAAAGAGAATCCATCCAGGCTGTGCTGGAAGGGTTTCGTCGCTTTAATAAGGTCCATCCGTTCAAGTTGGTGATGCAGCCACCCTGGCTGCAACCAACTTCCCGCTGGCAACTCCACACCCAGTCCCGGCGTACAGCACAGCTTTGCGAAACGTCCAGGCTGAATTACGTGCGCTAGAGGCACGGCCGCAAATCCAGAACCACGACGGCAGTGTTGGCAACCGCAGTGTTTCTCGAAGCGCCAGGTATCCGCGGGTCGCCGTCATCCTCGGGGTTCCGAGGCAGTGGCATCTTCCCCTGCTCCTGTGTCGTTCTTTGTCGACAGTATCCGCGTTGTGGTGGGCTTGCCAGACCCTGATAAGCATCTACAATGTCATATACTGCCGACCCGAGGCGACTGGGTACCGCGAGCATCATTCGATCGGTCATGAAGTCGCCAGCCATGGGATGATCTTCAGGCGCCTTGCGATTGCGCAGATATCCTTGAGCTTTTTGTGGGTAAGAAACAAATCCTGCAATATTGATATATCAAAAGCCTACGTATTCTCGCGACCTTTGATTTCAACCGCAATGTCGTTTGCTATTGGGAGGGAATACATGGCGGTTTTGTGCAAAGCGCTAACGTGATCTCACCCCAGGCCGGTGCGGCTGCCTACCTTGCGCATTTATTTGCTTCGTCGCTCATGTCGCGCTGGCTCCTCCACTACTCCCCTTTCGCTGTCCTGGTCCGCCTTTGCAGCCTCTCCATCCTCCTGTCCTTCGGATGCACGCAGATTTTCCATTTCTCGGCAGCTACGGAACCAGACCTGGTCAAACTGAGCCGGAGCCTCCCAGCATGGATCTCCATCTCCATCGCCCTGATGCTTGCCTATTTTTCCACTCAACAGGATATTTCTGTGGAACAGGGTAAGGACGATCAACGGCGACGGCAAGTGCTACGCCTGAAGTGCTTGTATGTTATCTCAGCTTGCAGCCTCTTCAGCTTATTCGTCCTCGTTTGCCCCGTTCATGTCGACGCCGTTCAATGGCAATCGTTTGACATTCGAAATTGGCTTCAATCGGTAGTATCTCAGTGGCAAAGCCTGTCCGCCCGTTACAGAGTTGAATTATGACTGTGCCTTCTTGCGATTAAGATGGAGGAGTGAGGGGGTATGGTCTGCTGAACCCGCCCTAGAAAGGATTTTCGGACACTACCACTCTACATGTTATGTGGGTTCTAGTTTAGATTGTGTGCACCAGTCTCCATCAGTAGATCTGCCCAGTCCATTTCATACCAGTCAGTATCAAATTGAAATGCTTCATCGGGCAGGATCGGTGTCATTTCTGAGGTCGCCGAAAGGCCCTCAGATACCAATGCCGTCTCGCCACTTGTTGATAAAGTGATTGAGGACGTGAGCTCTTGAAAATTATGTCCAACCAGGGTCTTTATTGGCCCTTGTTGCTGTCGCTGTAGGTGTAGAGCGGCGGAGCTCGATACTTGCTGCTGTGCCGGCATAGCAGAGGAGAGTGAGGCGTGAATTCGTCCATAGGATTGCAACGCGCTCTTACCGTATCCTTGAAAAAGCTTTTGTGGAGCAAGCATGGACGGCGAACTTATGTCGAAGTCCGTCTGATTACGGTTCAGTGAAAGTCGATTGAGGGCTACGCTGTCGGTGATCTCTCGAAGCCGGTGCATCTCATTGAGGTTAAAGGTAGCTGAAGGCCACTTTGGCTGCCATCCAGTTAGGAACCCTTCCAGATCGTGAAGTATGCCCTGAGACTTTCCCTCCCACAGTGAGGGAAGGACCGCACACGAGAATTGAGGTATCGCGGCCACAAACACGCACCAACCAAATATAGGGCCGAGGGAGCACATCTGGTCGCGAAGTTGAATGCCTTCGAGCAAACTATGGCAGAGCGAAGAAGCTAACACGGCTGCGGTGTTCTCAGGGTTTATTCCTGGGAAAGAGCGAGGGCGGAATAGGATGCAAAGCGCAGTGAGGTAATAGATGTGCAACTGAGCGACCTCGAAATGATATGGTCGAGATGAACCGTCGGGGTTGTTCAGCCTCAGCAAACCTGGAAGGTTTTCAACCCACTCCAGCAATCTAGCCACGAAAGCTTCCTTCGTCTTGCCTGAGAGTCTGCGATATCTTGTTAAGGTCCGACAAATATCGCTTATCAGTTCAGATATTTTCACGAAACTGCAAATAATCATACTTTGTACTTCGTAACCCGATGGGAAATCCTGCAAAGTCAGTGGTTCAACCGAGCAGTCATCAGGATTGATTATTCGGGGCCGACCATGGGCTGCAGCAACAAGACAGTCCCGTGCCTATCAAGTTGATCATTAGCCATAGCACCTCTCGAGAAGCACGATAACTGACATGAAGAGTCCACCAAATAAGCTTCCACAATCTCCTATTCGCATTGGAATGGGGCATATTGGTGTGCAGTCCCATCTGCTATGCAATTCCGATTGCTAAGGGGCGTTAGAGGTATGCAACCGCAGACACCGTTACTTACTAAGTATTGTCTGCTTACCATAGGTAATCCAAAAGCGTGGTGAGTTGGAGGACACGTCTTGAGGGTTATGAGTGTTCCACCATTGCATCATGCAGAGAGCAGCCCTTACAGTCACACGCCATAAGTTTCCGTACGCTTAGCGCGTTTTTACGTGTTACCGCGCACGCGTCCCAGGTATCTTTTTTCTTCAAACCTCCAATGGCCACTCCACGACGTATACTAGGCGAA
>Ga0105239_10004696_pt1 | contig 16229 bp, 14 predicted proteins | sample KBSC44metaG_FD_92761 | JGI IMG/M metagenome (GOLD analysis project Ga0105239, IMG submission 92761) | Corn rhizosphere microbial communities from Kellogg Biological Station, Michigan, USA - KBS C4-4 metaG | ecosystem: Host-associated > Plants > Roots > Rhizosphere > Soil | place: Michigan, USA...
ATTCGACAATGCGATCGTCCCACTGCTGCCCGCGCTCTGCACACAACGAAGCACCAGCAACGCCGCATAGCTATTCTGCAGTCCCAAGCCCAGATTCGCAAACATGAATATCGTGAAGCAGATCACATACGCCGGGCGTCTGCCCACATTGTCGGAGAAACCCGCGATCATCATCGGCGCTATCCCCTGAAAGATCACGTACGACGTGACTGTGATATTGATTTTCGATCCTGACACATGCAGCGCCGTGGCAATCGTGTTCAGCGCTGGGAAGTAGATGCTCGACGATAAAGGCGAGAAGAAGCCCGCGATTGATCCTGCAAAGATTATCAAGCGCTTCTCGTTGGTTGTGAATACCGAGTACTGCTGATGCTGTGCATGAGGCTCTCCTGTTCTCTCTGATGGAGGCTCCATTGTTGGGGCTGATGACTTTGCGGGATCATCTTGAGCTTGCTGTCGTTCGCGGGCCTGGTCGTGGTCTGACCCGTTCCCTCGACCCGGTGCAGCTTGCACCGATCCCTCATTGTCTACCACATCTTTCTCATCTCTGTGATGTACATTTCCATTTGTAGCCTCCTCAGCACTGACTTTTTCATCCATGACCAGTAGCGAGTATATCACTCAACATTGGCTTTCAAATATTTGGTTTATGCTCGCCTGAATGTCGAACTGAGAGTGACAAGCACTTGGCAGTACAGAGCAAACGAGTCGTCCAACTAGGCTTTGAGCAAGCTTTATCAACCTCATGGGCTACCAATCCAATCTCAATCATCACAGGTTAGAACCAAGCCCACTCGCGCCCTCAAGGGGGCCTTCTCGTCCACAAGTGACAACCCAAAACGACCACCCCAGTAACGAGGCACCAATACCCACTAACGGTCGTGAAGATCCAGTTGACTCACGAGGCCCCAGAGAGCATATGCCAGCAAGGACTTAAACCCGTCCAATCAGCGACAGCGGCTCAAGAACGCGAACAAGGAAGAGAAACAAAATGTGGACAACAAGCAGCATCTGATTTTGAATCGAGGCAGCCAGACCGCCCCGTTCACCCCGCAGCGGTGGGGAAGGGAACCTGAGTTGAGCCCTGCGACTAACGCGTTAGGTCGCTAGTCACGCCGGTTCAGGCCCGGCATGCACTGTCAATCCCCGGTGACAATCTGTGACGTGGATGGTGATTGGACGTGCATACCGAAGCATGTGCAGATCACGCCAGGACCCCAAAAAAGCAGAGTGAATATCATTGGAAAAGTCGGCCCTGTGTTTTCGTTTGTTGGCTTGCACTGCGTCTCACCGGACCGGACTGGGCCTGCAATACCATCGAAGATAAACTAGAAAGCGGGCGTGGACAGATGGAAATAAGGGCATCCAGTCCGAAATCCGAAAGGCCATGCATGTATGCATGGATAGGTGGGTGGGTAGGTGCCAGGGCTTTTCTTTGACCCTGTACCAAAGCTCATTTCCTTTAGCTCTGTTTTGAACTTCGCGTTGTTATATCATTATCCTGGATATAGTAGTTAGTATACGGACATCGATGGTCTGTCTGTCTGTCCTTTTTAACTTCAACTTCAACCTCAGCTCTTTCAGTGCCTCGGAATGTGGAATCTACTATCACACAGATGGGACACGACTCTTACTCTTACCCTTCTTACTCGTACACGATCCACCGTTTAACCCAGAAGCTAACAGGATAAGATTAAGAGGAAAAAAGGGGGAGGGCGCTGGGGGGTTGCTTGAATCTTGATCCATCATCATCCAGCAGTTTTGGCCGTACAGGGAGGGCCAGCTACGTACTTACTGACTTTGTTGAGCTTTATCACTGGGGAAGAGACAAAGACGGTACGGACCGCGAATCCGAAGAAGTGTCGCTCGCAGGTTTGGATCCAGCCTGAGACATCGAAGAAGGACGGACGAACGAACGAACGAACGAATAAGGGTGGGCCATACATAATCAATTGTGGCATAATCAGCGATTGCGGTATCGCATCGCATCGCACCGCAGTGACAAAAGGAGGGATATTTCTACCCGAAAAGTGCGCACAAGTAATACAAAAAGTACAAGCCTCGAAAAGGAAAACCCGTCATCGAGCTCCCCATCATTGGCATCCACGTTATTCATCCTCTGTCCTGCGAAACCCCGAAAACCCGAAAGAAAGAAAGGAGAAGACGAAAAAAAAAGGAAAAAACAATACCGGTAGCCGGGCAGTCCATCCATCACCACAAACACCATGGCCAGCATCCTCCGATACCTCGAATACTTCCTCGGACGGCTCCTGTACAACGTGAAAGGGCACGACGCGCAGCTCTTCACCAACCAGGAGCCCTTCAAGGACGTGCCGCGGAACATCGACGTCGTGGCGCCAGAGATCGGGCGAGAGGGCTCGCAGATGGGTCACGAATACAGCATGTTCGGTGGGTCGAAGTTCCCGGAACTGACGTGGTCGGTTGCGCCGCAGGCGTCTCAGGATGGCTCCTCGGGGTTGAAGAAGGACGAGATCAAGGAGTACATCCTGATTGTGGAGGATCCCGACGCGCCGATCCGGAATCTGGTCTCTCTCCATGGAATATACTATGGCATCCCGCCGGAGAAGACACGTGTCAGCGCAGAGGACATCAGCCTCGATTCGTCCGTCTCGGCAACATCGGGTAGTAGTCATGGCCCTGACAGCAAAGCGAAGTGGTTGAAAGGGGGATTTCGGTTGGGCAAGACTCTCCGAGGGATCGTCTATGGTGGAGCCCGACCGCCTGTTGGTCATGGTGCGCATCGATACTTCTATGAGGTTGTCGCGTTGAAGGAGAAGCTGGACCTCAACCGCCTCTCCCCGGTGGCGACGAAATCGGAGATGTTGGAGGACATTCAGGGCAAGGTTGTTGGCTGGGGATTTTGGTATGGCGTGTACGAAAATAAATGGTAGAGCGGCGATAATAATGGTGTTAATTTCTTCAAATACCCCCACCCACAGTTTTAGATTGAATTCTTTGTTGTTTTGTAACCGAAATCCATCGTGTATTACCGAGTGTACAGGCGTCTTGGCAGAAAACCTATCTCAATGCGCTCTGTCTCTCACATGGCACCAATAGTCCCTTCAGTCCATGCAGGGGAGAAGATGTCGTCACCGACAGACCAGCCAAACTCGATCAGCATGGGATCATCCAAGAAGCTGGAGAAGTCCTGTTTGATGATGGTGTTGGCCGCAGCATCGCCGAGCGGCAGTCCGTTCGTGTCATCATTTCTTTGAGCCTCATCTGCCGACACATTAGCACGTATTCATTCACAACGTAACAGGTTCTTGGAAAACATACCGTTGCGGTCACTCAATGGTGGTGCATATACCCCCATCACGGAACCATGTTCCTCCCTCGACCACAGAACGCCGTCAAGCAGAATACTACCCAACAAACGGCTGCGTACTCTTAGCGCCACAGCCTCGGAACCATTGGGGTTCTTGAAAGCTCGACTGCTGTTCCACAGATTGGTAAGTGCGGCACCATTTCTGGCAGGTAGATCATCGTTTTGCAAAGACATGCGCTTGTGAAGGCTGATCCCAAGGAACAGTGCTGCTTTCGCTCTTTCAACATCGATGAAGGTTGAGTACGAGGTCTTCAGCAGCCTCAACAAGATGTGACATGGCAGCATAATATTGGAGTACGAGTACATGCCGGACGCCGCTAGGTTCATCGTCCCGCTCTTTTCCAAGATTTCAAATGATTCGACCACTTGACATCCTGCAACACACAAATCGTAGAGAGACTGTGGATCCTGGGAGGCTGGTGACTTGAAAAGGACGAAGCTCTGCACACACATGATGGCTACTCGAACATAAAATTGATCATGAACTTTGATGTTGTCAGCAATGTAGACACGAAAGTTGCGGCCCAAGGTTCCAGGTACTTACTCGATGGATGATCAAGACTGATGGTCGCAATCTGAGAGTGGAAAAGATTCAATAGAGTGTCCAGTGACCTTTCTTGATCCGTGGTCATAACACGCAGACCATTCTGAGATGCAGCGATACAACATCTTGTAACAACATCTTGGAGTTTGAGTTCAAACTTGAGACTTGCTGGCATCTTCTCGTAGAGAATTCGTTTTTGATCAGGATCATATGGAATATCGAAAATGGCAGATATTGGGTTGCCCTTTGATATACAGGATCTATTTAGAGGTTAGGGGCTGAATATACTTTGCGGTCCAAAAAGAAAAGAACTTACCGCATATAGATCAACTGGCAATAACCCCAAGTCTCAGCACGTCTCTTGATCTCATCCTCATCCAGTTTGAGGCGAACTCTGCTGAATTCCTGGCTGGAAACCGGTAGATGAAGACCCATATGTGTGGCCATGTGAACCAATGCGCCACTGAGAGGATAGCCCAGGTCATGTCCCATGCTGACCTTTGGAAACGGCCAACAGAGCACGAGAAGTAAGCCCTGAACTATTTGTAGAGTCACGGTCGAATTGAGAGTGAGGAGGGCCATGTTATGAATCTTTGCTGGCAAGAAGCCCAGTAGAGTTGGGTTTCTGGTGTAGGACCGGCAAGCAACGCCCACAATCGCCCAGAACAAGAATGGTGAGAGTGTGTAATATGCATTGGGACCCATAGAAGGGTCAAGGATAGGCATGAACGTGGCATAGTCTCGGAAATACCTAAAGTCAGGGTTAGACACAGCTAGGTAGAGCAACTTCCCAAGATCCTTACAGCTGGAAAAGCTCATCGATATCCTTTGAGCTGATAGTTTGGCCTTCAAGGCTTCGCGGCAAGGTTAAAGCTGACAGTGGTTCTTGTGCAAGGCTTTCCGGAGTTTGTAGACTCTCGACGGCATGGGACAATGATCGGAAAGATGCTGGTGCAATTGCTGCATCTCTGAAGAAAGGCGCCACGGAAGCCATGCGACTTTCGACCTCAGCTGTATGAGTCACACTGTTGATTGACTTCCAGGGACGCTCTGGCAAGGCTTGGACGTCTGGCTGGCTACTCGTAGATGACCTCAGCTGTTGTTGGAGCTCATCGGTCTGCTGTTCAAGCTCGGATATTCGCCTATGAATACGATTGTGTAAGAACTGAGCTATAGGACCTCAGGATGAAATGATTGGAACTTACTTGCGCTTATGCTCTCTTTTGAAAGGCTCTGATATGGTACAGTGTCGGTTCATCTTTCGACATCTTGAACACGGTTTATTTGGATGCAAATATGCATCACATTTTGCCTGAGGAGGCATTCAATCAGCATAGAACTTTAGCTATAATCAAGACGGCTGAAGGGCCCACCTTCTGCTGGCGGCATTCTGTACACGCTCTCTTGACTTGCTTGGAGTCGCTCCTGTTCGCTCAATTAGTGCCCGCTGTTTAAACCGCTAGGTAACCAATAGGATGGAACAGACTGTGGAGTGGGAACGTCGCTCATTTCGCGTTGTGAGACCAGGTACAAGCCTGGCGTAAGGCTCAACAGAGCGATTCAAGGTTCGGAGAAAACCACAGACAAGCGCTGCCACCGTATTGAGAGGATGAAAGCAGGCAAACTTGGGTCAGAAAGGAGACGCGATATCCGGACGTCGCCTGCCGAACAAAAACACCGTCGACAGACCGGGAACATTGGATCACAAAGGGCAAGTTTCCCGAGCGCATTAGGTAATCTTGGGCTGGCAATATCAAGCACGTGACCGTAGTCACAATTGCAGGGTTTTCTAGCCCTTTGGTCCGAGAAATTCATATGATCCAACAGGCTATGATGATACTTCTAATCCATACCAATGCGTGTAGTAGAACATTAAATCATATCTATTGTCGCACGCTACCTGCCCGTCCGTACATTGCCTTCTTCAAACTCACGTTTCTATGGCGTGTAAACTCCTTCAGGGAATAATCCGGTGATTATCAAGAAATAGAAGAACCATCCAGTTGTGGACAATTCAGAGATGGCAGGCTATAAAACGATATGGCTCATTCCCGCTGACCAACAGAGCCTCCATTCCCCACCCAAGCCGCCATGAAACAAGATCGTTTTTAACGTTTCCACAATTTCATCCCAATCCTGAGTACGACCCTGCCAGGTGAAGAACTTGTCTATGGTGTCTGATTGAAGCTGTGATAATGAACCTCGTCTTGCTGCGTTTGTGATGAGGAGTGACATCCACGACCAGAAGGCCACTTCCCATGGCTTCCGTGGCTGAGCTGAAAGGACATTATCTGCAAGCTCACTGACAACCCGTTTATACCCTGAACATCGGCAGGTCCAATGGAGTATATTGGCGTAGTAAATGAAAAGCGCTTTACAAAGTGCCTTCTCTAGGTACCGCTGCTGATCTAATATCCGGCAAAGTTCCATCACCATTGCAGTTGTAGCTCTGGGGTCGAAGTCTATCAGGAATTTCTGGTCATCGTCGGAAGCTGTGTCGGTAGCCTCGGGTCCTATGCACCTTGTCCATCGGATGGTATTTTCGAGGATAGTCAGAACATGGACTGAGAGATGACCCTGCGACGCCAGATCTTGGAATCCTGGGGTCAGTCTTGACACTTTCTCATTCACAACGCGTGGGAAGGGCTGAGAATGATACTCCAATTTGTAGCCGCATGATGAAGGTGTGAGAGGTGAGTTATGATTTCCAAATAGTACCAAGGCATTTGATTCCGCCCTGTGTTTGTGTTTAGAAATGAAAACACATCCAATCACTCCCGACTTACCATGCCACGAAGGACTTCAAAGCGCCTCCATATGCTTCCAGAATACTAGGTTCACAAGCCCCGACCATCTTTCGGAGGCCTTCTAGGTGAGCCTTGTACGCATCGACATCCAGAAACACATTCTATCCTTGTCAGCAAGCGAATGGGATCAAGCAACGGCATCTGACACATACGTCAATGATCATGAGAAGGACTGTTGCAAAGATGACAGCCTCGTCAACTCGTCCTGACATCAGCTTATTTCTGATGCCGGCTAGTGCTTCACCCTTGTGATGAAGACAGGCATTGCAAAGATAGGTAGTAAAATTGGATCCAGCCGCCTTAAAACTCAAACAAAGAGCAACGGATGCTTCGAAGAGTTCGACATTCTGAAGTGCAGAAGGGAACACATCCCTTATCAAAGGATTGTCTTTGGTCTGGAATTTCAGACCGGGTCTTTGAGAAGGAGCCCAGTGGTAAATAACTACAAACTGTCAGCAGATATCTCTTAGAGGGAGAGAGAGAGTAATCACAGTGGTCCATGGCTGTAACAACTTCTTCACCTTGTCGGGAAGGGACGGTATCGAAGGGATCGAAAAGTCGAGATTTGGGATGACTCGTGAGCTGGAAGAAAGCATTTAAGTCTCCGAACCTCAGATCTGGCGGAAGTGCCGATTCGATCTTCCTGGAAGAAGCGGACTGCGTAGAGCATCTGAGCGAGACAGCATTATCCAAGGCCCTCGCCGCTGGGGGCCTAGGTACTTGATCCGAACCGGGAGAAGACGAGCTTTGAGGGCTGAGTCTTTGCGTATCTGAATGCGCATCATGTGGTTCGCTCGATGTGATCACGGATGAGTCGTCGAGATAGGAATCGGTCTGGTCTTCTCTGATTTGAGCGGTGCGTTTGGGTTGTGAGCGAGGTCCCGATTTTCTTTTACGCCAATATGCGACTCGGGCAGCATGTGCTCTGGCTTCGGTATGTTGCAGTTCTTGAAGGCGTCGTTTGTTTGGTTTAGAATGATCCCGAAAAGTGGACAGGTTATAATCGACAAAGGTGGCCATGCTCGTGGTCAGCGAACCATTTGCACTGCGACATTGACGAGGAGTTTCCGGATCACAGGTCCTCTAGCATGATGGGCTATAAAGGGAGAGTCTGGCGGGTTTCCCTTTTTCGATACTAATCGAATGTTTGAGGTAGTGAAGGGAAAGCAGCAGATAGATGTGATTCTTATTGATTTCAAGAAGGCCACTCTTGGGGCTTAGTCACCTTGCGAATTCATCCAAGGGAGAGACAGTCGGTCAGGACCTGAGAAACGGATGCTCGCTACGGAGAGGCCTGAAGCGATGGCGTTGTCAAGTTGTGTCGTTGCCAACAGGGCCGAGAGCCTTAGCTTATCACGCGTTGCTGTAGGAAGCGCGGCCTTTGTCGATGGTGCTCACAACGGATGGGCAAACACGAGGAGGTCAGCAGATGCTAGAGTCAGTACTCCGTACCAGGTATTTTCTACCGAGGAGACTGATACTTGGAAGTCCCGAGTAATTTCTCAAAGTCGCGACCCCAAAGGTGCTTATGCTGGATTACGAGGTACGAGGAATATACCCAGGTTGGCAGGTTTGCACTGCTTACCAAGGCCTAGCCGAGGACATTACCTGCTAGTTATTAATAAATAAGATGTATGTAAATACCCAGGTAGGTACCTCGTGTATGTTTCCTGGCGGTTGGCGGCGCCTCGCCCCGGAAGGCAGATATCTTTAGGCTCCATTTGGCTGGGAGGTGTAATTAAGACTTAGCCTTCGGCCAATATCGGTTCTTAGGGATGATTCTTTCAACCTTGCCTATGGCGTGGAGGGTTTCCCTAGGCTTGGTTCCCCAATCTGTCGGGAAGGATTCATGGTTTGGGGCTGCAAATCCTGCCTCGCATTGTAAAAAAGGTAGCCTTGCGATTAATAACACCAAGACTTGAAAGGATGTGAGCCGACTTTGGATGGAAAATCGGCCTATGAAATTGGAGGGATGGTGTGATGTGGTAAGGGTAATGAGTAGGCGTAACTTTGGCACCCATATGGAGTGCAGTATGTACATATGTTGATGATGCCACTGAACAGTGAAGCCTATTAGCAGTACGCTGTACTCCGTGCGCAGTATTACTTAGTCATGTCCGGGGCTCCAAGTGCCCTCCTTCCTCAGGGCCCAGTGCTTAAAAATGCTCCTTCCGTCAAGCTCGTTGGAGAAATGCACTAAACCATTCTGGGGCCACCGCCTTATCGATTGTCGGCCCTCAAAAAATTATACCCCGAAATATCAGATTTCAAGATTTTTCCTTTTCTCGATGAACTTCCCTGCAGAAGGTTGCGCATCGCCAATGGAAGTCCCCAGCAACATCAACGACTGCGCCGTAGTACCATTGCTACCTTGACTGCGCACTTGATCTATCAACCATGGACATACACCGCTGCCGTTTTGTCCCATACCCTCCCCAACCGGTCAATGCCCTCGCCTTCTCACATCCCTCTGATCCCAAACGCAGGTCGCCCTCTGATCTACGCCTAGCCGTCGGGCGCAACAATGGCGATCTCGAGATCTGGAACCCTCTACATGGCAATTGGACTCAAGAGATTGTCCTGAAAGGCGCCTCAGGAACTATTGTTGAACAAGTCGCTTGGACACAGGATGTGATTGATGCTACAGAAAGGGGACCACTTCGATTGTTCAGCACTGGCGGGTCTACATCGGTGGTGGAATGGGACTTGAATACTGGCGTTCCTAAGCGACAAGTCGAAGGGAATTTCGGAGATATCTGGTGTTTTGCTGCACAACCACAGGCGAAATCCCCCGGCGACGATCCTGTACCCTCCCAACTACTCGCAGCCGGCTGCAACACGGGAACAATCGTCTTATTCAGCACAGCAGATAACGATTTGCGCTATGCTCAAGCTCTCCCACCGCCCGCAACTAAGAAACCAAGGGTTCTCAGTCTAACATGGCGTGATCGCGACACCATAGTTGCTGGCTATGATGATAGCACAATCAGGGTCATCAACGTACCCACCAGGACCATTCGCCGGCACATGACTTTGGGCAGGCCTCTCGACAGTTCTGACAATACCGACTCCCTGGTCTGGACCGTCAAATGCCTGCCGAATGGCACAATTCTCTCGGGGGATTCATCCGGTGAACTCAAGATATGGGACGCTCAGACGTACTCGCTTATTCAACGTCTCAAGACTCATGATGCCGACATTCTACAAATTGCCAACAATGCCGCGGGAGATATGATGTTCTCCCTGGGCGTAGACCGAAGGACCGTCATTTACAAGCCCACTGAGGTAAATACCTCTAGGAAAGCGACAAGCTGGGCTGCGATCTCCCACAGAAGGTATCACAAACATGATGTAAAGTGCGCCGCCACTTTCGAGAGTACAGACTTGAGTGTCCTTGTATCTGGTGGTATGGATGCGACGCCAATTGTCACTCCTATCAAACGATCACAAAGCGAAAAACATCTTACTCTGTCCCACTTACCGCAAAAGCCACAGATATCATCATCAATCAAGGCCCGTACATTCATCTCCTGGTGGGATCGTGAGATCGTCGTGTACCACATCTCTTCTGGACGAGATTCTCTACTGACTGACTTCGACTCCAAGGTACTAGACACCGAAGAGCCGGCGTATGAACCTCTAACAAAACTGGCTTTGAAGGGTGATAAAACGATCCAGGATGCTCAGCTGTCTAGTGACGGTCAATTTATGATTGTCGTTACCAGTGATCACACGAAGCTTTTCCAATTGCGGAAGACCAATGTGTCTGGAAGACAAGCCATTCGGACACGACAAGTTGAGCTCCCGCCATCGATTGCTCGACTTGGTGGGAGACTAGCCGGCTTCACGCCTGACGGGAAATGGCTGTATATTGTCCGCATGGATAATACAGTGGTCCTGGCCAAGATAATCTTACCTTCGAACCCAAGAGACCCAGCCACAATCCATACCAAGAACACCAAGCTCTACCGGGCGACTCGATCGCAATCACCCACATCTCTCGGATCTTTCCAACAGACTATCACACAAGCATCATTCTCCGGCGACAGCCGAATACTTGCAGTGGGTGACCTTTCCGGTGCAGTTGATAGCTGGGTTCTCGAGGGACATGAGGATTTGGATTTTGTCCCAAGTGCTCCTCAAAAACTCGAAAGTCCTTCAGATACGTCTTCGGACACCTCTGATGACGATGAAGACGAAGACATCACTCCGATAGTCCACGGCCAGAAGTGGATTCGCAACCCATCTGGCTCCGGCCTACCCAAACTCGACTCGGCCATATTAGCACTGTCGTTCCGACCATCTCTCCACACCTCCCCATCTCAGCCATCCAACGCTAATCTCGGCCTCCACGCAACACGCCACAATCCCCATCCGGTCTCTCACGAAGTTCCCATAACCGACGCGAAACTCATTGCTATCACAGCAAGCCACCAACTGATAGAATTCGACGTCCTATCCAGCAGCCTCAGCGACTGGACGCGTCGCAATCCTTCCCGCTATCTACCGTACTCCTTCACACGGCTGAAAGCCCGCGTGACCGGATGTTTCTGGGACGTCACTGACCGCGCAAATCGCGGCGAGCGACTCTGGTTATACAGCCACAACTACCTCTGCATGTTCGACATGAGCCGGGATCTAGTGCGGAATGAAAATCGAAAAGCACCACCACATGACCGTAGTCGGGATTCCAAGCGTGAGAAGCGAACCACGCTCGGGAAATACCAGGTCTTGGAACCCATGGAGAACAGCGTGCAGCAAACTCCAGAGGAGAAGACCAAGAACGAGAAAAGGAGACTGAATCTATCAGAGGGGGAGGAGGCTAACCCTGTGCAGAGCACACCACATAGCGGAAGTAAAAAACGGCGGCGTCACCACCACCACCACGCACACACGTCTACGGGTGCAGGCGACCAGATCGTGCTCTCCGAGCGACCTAGCGGACTTGGCAGAGATATTCACAAGTTCAAGAACGACGACACCGGCGACGAAGAGCTGGTGGATATGGATGCTATCAGGAATGACGAGGAGGAAGAGGGTATGAGCAGGGATGAAATCGAAAGCAATGACCCCCTTGCAATCATGCGCCGCGAGGGCGACGACCAAGCGAACGCGACTCCTCCCAAGGGACACGAAAGCAACACCACAACGCAAAAGCCCAACGGCAGACCACATCACTACCTAACCACCACATACAACTCAATCCTCGGCATCGCTGTGATCGGACCCGACTCTGCCTCGTCCCCTTCGCCTCAACAGGCAGTAGCAACAGTGTCTGTGTCTGATGACGCGGCGACTGCCACAACGCAGCAGCAACGGCCCCAGCTCGAGATCGTCATCGTCGAACGCGCCATGTTCGACGTCGACCAGACGCCGCGCTTCGACAGCGTGCAGAACTGGGAGACGTGAAGGGGGAGGGCCGGGGAGGCCAGGGAGTGTGAAAGACGCGTATTTAGTCATGTAACCAACGTAGATGGCTCGCTGTACACGTGAACATATACCGAGAATAGCGCGTTTCTCCAAAATTTGCCCGTCGAGGAAGAGAAGAGCTCTTCGTTTTCTGCCTGGTTCCAAGCAGACAGTTAGAAGATACTTTACTATACCTGCCTAATGGTGCCCACCTAATTACCAGTTACCAGTATCACCGGCCTAAACTGAAATCTTTGAATGCTACAATTCCTCCTCTCCCCGTACCCTCCCCTCCCCTCCCTGGACGGTATATAGTACTTCGAAAATCCCAATTTTCGCCTTGGTACATAGTTCCCTATGTATGTATGTATGTATGTATGTATGTATGTATGTATGTATGTATGTATGTATGTATGTATGTATGTATGTATGCTTCCAGGTCCTAGGATGTATGATAGACAGAGCCATCGAAGCTGTAAATTTATGGGACATTAATTAATTGATTGATTAATCTATCTACAGTGTCACCTAATACGGAGGAGTCTATAATACATATCCATCCCTACGGTAGGTTAAGAAATACATCAAATAGCGGCGAGTCGACAAACTATTGATACATAGCGGGAGGTCCACGTGTCTCAGCCTCGTTGAGAAGGTCCACTACCGTCGACTCGCCAGCGCAGAAAGCGATGGTGGTTACTTTTCGGTCAGAGAGATAGAGACGCCAAGATCCCCAGATAATCAAATATAGTCGTGTTCAAGAGCCTTGTCCCAGCCATTCCAGTGGAACATTGGCGATTGGTTGGTATTTCTTCTTACTGGATCGCATATCAAAGCGGCTAGGCCCACATTAGGGTCACTAAAGAGGAACTGGAAGTGAATACTAGTGTTCGATTCTGTGTCGCTTTCGGGAATTTTTTTTTGGGCGCGGGAATCTTGAATATTGATAGAGTTGAAGAAACCCACTTGGCCGGTTATTTAACCCAGCTAATAGTCAGTCCCCAGGACACTTGGGTGACCCTCTGCGGACACGACGTCTCTTTTAGAAAACTTGCCGGAGCATTTCTCCAGCAACACCCATTCTTTCGAGCTAAAACATGGTATCAAATACCCTTTATTCAACAGTTTGACTTCTTCACCTATTTGCTCCAGCTCTCTCGGACGGCTCATGATGTTTGGAGCAGCTTGGATCTCCAGCCACCGAGTTTGCTTCTGTTGGGTTACGATGGGAATTCCGTGGGCAGCTCTCTTCAATCCTAGTGTTTGGCCGTGACTTGGGAAGGCTGATGCACACTCGAAGCTGGTATGTCCCCCCTCTCTGTCCATTCGTGTCTGTACTGAATAACCATACAATGCGTCCTCCCTGAGAATTTTGTGGAAACTGATCGAAGGAACGCCACCCTGTTGTTCTCATCCAGAAGCCCAAGCAGAACCTTGGTCTTTAAGAGGCCGAAGCAGAACGGTTCAGAATCTTCCAGATCCCATGAATGACTTACATCGTCTGATCCCCGCTTTGACGAGCTGAAGAGATTCAGCCGATACAGTTCCAACAGGTGATAAGAAATATCGAGCCGCGGTGGCAAAAATACACAACCAGCTTGAATCCAAGTGGAATTGGAGTGACTTTTGGGTAAGCTGCCTGAGCCACAAAAGTTGCATAACCTTAAGCTGCCTGTTGGAGTTCTGCCTGGCTGCTCCCCCCGGAGCACAAGAGACTGCCAAAAGCGACTTGTATGAGTTGATCGATCGACACTCGGGACGTGTGCGAATTCACGGAGCTTCTTCTGACTGAGAGGTCCCCATAATACCGAAGGCATGCCAGCGGAAGTGACCAAATTATCCCCAGATCAGTTTCTCGCCTTCGCTGGAGTCCAGGAGTAACAGACTCCTCCCGGTGCACATAACGGATCATTTTGCGCAACCGCATTGACCCTTTTATGATAACATGCATATCTGGATAGAGGTGCCAAGATGATAGACCCCACCGAGGAGCTCCTTCGACGATGCGCCCAGGCTTTCCTTCGACCAAGTCATTCACCGCAGTCATCGCAGAAGCCCACGCTCGAAGAAACAACTTTCATACACCTCGAACTCACCGTTGACAGTGAGACCGAGATTGTCGATAATAAGCAGCAACTGCTTTTTGCGCTGATTCTTTTGCCTCGTCGGCTGTTTGGAGCCAGGCGCGAGCACTTGCATCCCACCTGGCAAGCGGCTCCCTTGTGGCATCGACCTTTGAAGCACTGATAAGAGGACACATCAAGTAAGTCACTTTCGTCCGATTGGGGACAATTTTCGCTTCCTCTCCTTCACCAACCCAACCCAACCCAGATGGAGGGATATTGCCTCCGGCACAGGCCACGTGCGGGCAAGCATGCATGCCAGAAGATGGACGGCAATTGCTGCACTTCCTGACGTAGCAGCTGCCCATGGAGATACGAGGACAAGTTGCTGGGTAATGTCATCCTGGTCATGACCAGTTGCCGTTGCCTTGAGCGGCCCAGCAGCATTTTACCCACCTTGGCTCAACGAAATACTGTAAGTCAAAAGGTCCGCAGTCACGATAGAAGTTGAAAATCTGTATACTAGTAGAAACATGTAGTAAGTAGCGTCTCGCGTAGCGCCAAGGGAGGCCATATTAATTAATAGCCATCAAGTGCTTTATAAAGCGGCAGGGCAGAGCAGGGCACGCCTTCGCTCAACGCTCACGTGCACACGAGCTCCGACTAGATATTACCTTGACTTAGTTATTTACATACCTATCCGCCTTATATAAGTAAGCTTAATCTACTAAGGAACTGAACATAATGGTATCACTTCACTTAGCTTTGGTCCGCATCATTCGTCGCAACGGCTGTGTCGCCAGGGCCGTAGATACATACATACCTTGGGTCCGCTTGCTGTCGTCTCGTCACGTCTGATCTTGTGTTCTGATCTTGGAGAGTAATGTACGTGGGGAAATCCGAAAGTCACAGTCAAGGCCGGGGGTCAGGGGTGGGGACGACTAGGTATCGGTCGATGGTGGTATAGGTACTCCGTGGGCAGACAGGTAGTTTTTTCAATCACCATACATACACACGTACATACGTACAAACATACATACATACATGACTTGTCGTCCCCCCTATCATCTCATCTCATCTCACCTCGTTCGCTCAGCCACTCGGTATATATGTGTAAAGGCTGACCTTGCCTTGCCCTCGTCCTCGTCCTCGTCCTCATCCGGCATTTAGTCTTCTTGACATCGTCAACTAAATCGCTTCTTTTGCAAAATTGTGCTAATGATTAACAACAAAACAAAAAACTGAACAGCTCAAAATGCTGCCTCCCATAAGATGTAGGTATATCCGTCCCCTGGGCTCGGAATGTGAGACGTACAGGTAGACCGTCAGACGCCGTTTGATACAGCAGGCAGGAACCCCCCCTACGCTGCTCCTTATCAATGTGAAAAATAGATGCTGCCCCTCCCAAGGTAGTATGTGATGTGATGTGATTTGCTCTTCCAACAATCCATCCGTGGAATATAAAAGCAAACGAGGGCCGGCGTCCCCGCCCACCAAAATTTGGAGATTCGAGTTCTAGACCGATTCCTAGAATGTCGAAATCTCCCCCAAACCAGTCAGCCTGCGTGTGAAAATTCTTTGATCACACTGTAAACGCCTGGGATCCAATGCAATGCTGTGTAAACCAAAAAGGGATTCCTCGATTTATTTTATTTGAGATAGGAAAGTGGTATCATGGGTTTGAACATAACGACGTTATCGTAGAGGTGGAGGTGGAGGTGAGGTGGAGGAAAGGAGGTGGTGCAAGGTAACCATGTCACCGATTGGAATGGTCCATCTGTTGTTCATTTGACCATTGCATGGCGGTATCTTGTCTTTCTGCAGGGGTCTTGACTTCGTCGCCTCGAGCAGGGTTCATCGCACCAGGCATGGAGTTGATCATGTCATGAGCAAGGGATCGCATGACGAAACCTTGTAGCTCTCGCTCTTCTCTGTCGTCGTCACGCCGTAGCTGATGCTGAACAGGTTTGTCGAGGTTCTCTCGTCGGAGTTTACGAATCTCATGTATGATCCAGAGGAGGACCTCTTCGGAACAACGGGTTCGAGGACCAAGGTAA
>Ga0105239_10004699_pt1 | contig 16221 bp, 10 predicted proteins | sample KBSC44metaG_FD_92761 | JGI IMG/M metagenome (GOLD analysis project Ga0105239, IMG submission 92761) | Corn rhizosphere microbial communities from Kellogg Biological Station, Michigan, USA - KBS C4-4 metaG | ecosystem: Host-associated > Plants > Roots > Rhizosphere > Soil | place: Michigan, USA...
CGCTGACGGGCAATCCACAGGTCGTCAACAAAGCCGACACCAGCACCGCGCTCGCCTCGGGTGCGAATCCTTCGGTGTTCGGCCAGTCGGTGACATTCACGGCGACGATCACGGCGACGGCACCGGGCGCGGGAACACCCACGGGCACGGTCACCTTTGTCGATGGCGGAACCACGATCGGTACCGGCACGCTGAACGCAGGCGTCGCGACGTTCGCGACGTCAACGCTGGCGGTCGGCAACCACACGATCACGACGACGTATCCCGGCGACACGAATTTCAACAGCAGCGCCGGCTCGCTGAGCGGAAATCCGCAAGTCGTCGCCCAAGCCGCGTCGACGACGGCGATCACCTCGTCGCAGAATCCGTCGCTGCCCAATCAATCGGTGACGTTCACTGCAACCGTGAGCGCCATCGCGCCCGGCGCCGGAACGCCGACCGGAACGGTGACGTTCCTCGATGGCGGAAACACGATCGGCAGCGGCACACTGAATGCGGGTGTCGCCACGTTCGCCACGTCGACGCTCACGCCCGGAAGCCACACCATCACCTCGACTTATTCGGGCGATACGAACTTCGCCAGCGGAACCGGTTCGCTGACCGGCAACCCGCAAGTCGTCAGCAAAATCGGCACGAGCACAACCATCGACGCGGTGACACCACCGGGTCCGATCACGCTTGGCAGTTCGGTCCAGGTTTCCGTGAGCGTCGCTCCGACGCCGCCGGGCTCCGGCACACCGGGCGGCACGGTGACGGTCACGTCCACCGATGCATCGACGAACGCGACCGACACATGCACGTTCACCGTGCCGGGTGCGAGCAGTTGCACGCTCACGCCGACGACGGTCGGCAGCAAGGCGATCACCGCCAGCTATGGCGGCGACGCGACGTTCTCCACTAGCACGAGCAGCGCGACGCCGCTCTCTGTCACGCCGCCGACGCGCACTATCACCGCCAGCGCCGGTCCGAACGGAACCATATCGCCGAGCACGCAATTCGTCGTTGACGGCAATACTGCGAACTTCACGGTGACGCCGGACAACGGATATTCGGCGGTGATGAGCACGACCTGTCCGGAAGGATTGGGCACGTTGAGCAACAACATCTACACGACACGCCCGATCTCCGGCGACTGTTCCGTGACGGCAAGTTTCGCGCCTGCATCGAGCGCGCTGAGCGTGACCGTGACCGACAACCACGACTACGCGCGCTACGGCACGTTCGCCAACTACGTCGTCACCGTCACCAACAATTCGGGAGGCGACGTGACCGGATTGAGCATCGCCGGCAGCGATACGTCCGCAACCGCGGATCTGGATACCGTGGGCGGCCGCTGGTTGTGTTTCGGCGCGGCGACGCGATGCGCACCGTCCGGCAACGGTCCGTTCATCGACAGCAACGTCAGCGTTCCGGCGAATGGCAGCGTAACTTGGCTGGTCACCGTTCCCGTGCTGGCCGACGCGCCGGACACCGAGGTGAGCTACACCGTGACGGTCACGGGCGGCGGTCCCGACGTCTCCGCAACCGACACTGATACGTTCACGATTTTCCGCGACGGCTTCGATGTCGCGTACGGCGACGGTGCGTTGGCGCCCGCATCGATCAGTACGGCAAACTGGGATGGCCTCAGCGCGCTGAGCGTGGTTTCTTCGTCGAAGGCGACAGCGATGATCGAACCGCTATTGAACGCCAGCTCGTTCGACAACTCCGGTTTCCGCATCGAGCAGCTCAACGGCGCGCACACCACGTGGATACGGGCCGTGGCGATCGATTCGCACCGTACCGAGCACGCCAGTGCGTGGACCGTCGTCAAGCCACACGCGCTGCTGACGATGGGTGTCACGGAAATGCAGGGTCACGCGATGCTGATCATCCTCGGCGGCGAAGACGAGCTGGATTTGCCGATTGCCTCGGCGGCCGCTTGGCGCGTCGAGCGGTCCGCGCAGGATTGAGCGCAATTGAAAGATGCGCAGGCAACTGCATGCCGCAGTTGCCTGCCGCGCACCTCGCGCGCGAGCGTCAGAATTCAGTCTGCGTCAATCCTCGTTCGCCGATGTTGTAGTCGACCCTAAGCACGATTACCAAAGCAGTTTGGGCGTTCAACGTTTTGGTAGCGCGCTGCTCAACGGAAACGCTCGGCATACGGATAGTCATCCATTCACTTCTTGGAGACCCGCGCGACGACCTTAATTTCAGTAATGCCGTTCGGTGGAATCAATCGAGCTACCTGGATCGCTGTCCAGGCGGGAAAGGGTGGCTTGACGTAGCGATTCTTTACCGCCGTGATCGCCGGCATTTGTGTAACAAGATCTGTATGAAACGTCGTCATGTCGACGACATCGTCCCAACTACTTCCGCTCGACTTCAAGATGGACCCGATCCGTTCAAATGCGCGCCCGTACGCCACATTGAGGTCCGTCTCACCTTCACGGACACCAACGACGACGCCGGACAAATAGATCGTGTCGCCAGTAATAATGGCATCGGCAAATCCGTCCTGTTCTTCAATCTTGGCGAGGGAAGGATCCGAACTCATCAATACCTTGCCTTCCTGTCGAGCTCCAGCATAAACGGAAGTGATCGCGACAAGCAGGATGAGCGGCATGCATCGAGCAATGTTCATTTGGTTATCCTATTTTTTGTAAATGGAAAACGTCGCTTTTCTCGACTGCGACCGGATGGATGTCAGGTCGGCGACGTTATGGTTTCTTTGAGCACCTTGCCAGTGTAAAGCCACTCGAATTCCACATGAGTTTTTGATGCGGGCTTGCCTGCTTCTGTCACGCTGCACGTCCACGTGCCGATGAAAAACGACATCTCAGCCAGCGCGTGTTTCGCATTGGCGGCAGATGCCGGGCTGGCAAAAGATTCCGAGCCGCACGCGGCAATCAGAAATCCTGTAAAGAGGATGGAACGTGAGCACCGCATGGCTGCATTGGATCCTTCGATGGACGTGTGTGCGAATCTTTAAACGCACCTTGTGAAATGGTGTCTCAGATGCTCAAGCGAACATTTCACTGCAATTTCGACGCATCTTTGTCGCGGTCGGCCATCGATTGATTACCGGTTCGAGTTGCTGTTTTGCGACTTCGATTGAAAGTCGAAAAATTTCAAATCGAATGTTCGGTCCTGGTTCGGGGCTGCCCTTCTATAGGCCAGCCAACCACTACGCATCGGGATTGCCATGAAGCGCATCGTCCGCGCCGTTTTCGGCGTGTTGTTCCTGTTTTCGCTCGCGCCGGCCGTCGGCGCCAAAACCGTCTGTGTGACGAACGGCAACGAACTCAGTGGCGCGTTCGGCGACTGGGAGTATTCCAAAGACGCCACTTACACCATCCAGTTGCAGCGCGGTACTTATCTCTATCCGTTCCGCGACTACTATTCGCAGCCATACTACGGCGGCACCGCCAAGCTGCAGCTGCTCGGCGGCTACGGGCCGGGCTGCCAGGGCCGCATCGTCAATCCGATCAACACCATCATCGACGGACAGAGCGCCGTGCACGAATCGGCGATCGGAATCCAAGGCTCGACCAGCATGCTTGTGGAAGGCATGACGTTCACCGGCTTCAAGGACAGCGTATCGTTCGACGATCAATCCAGCGATTCCGAAGACAGCATCATCGTGCGCTACGTCATCGGCCACGACCTGTACGGTGCGGCTTCGGCCGACGACAACTCCGGGGGCTTCGGCGTGACCGGCAAGTCGAACATCCGCGTCGAGAGCAGCCTGTTCTACGACGTGAAGGGCGGCGACACGGCCGCGGCGCTGCAGGTGACCGGCTATTCGGACGACGTCGTCGCGGTCATCACCAACGTGACCGCCGCGTACAACAGCGCACGTGGCCTACAGGTGGCCTGTCAGGATTGTTCGGGTTCGATGCTGGTTTACAACACGATCCTGTTCAACAACAAGAGCGGCGATCTGGACACGCGCAACACCGGCGACGGCGCGCTGCTGATCGCGTATTCGGATTTCGATCCGGCCAAGTCGGTCGGCACCTACACGGCGGCCGGCAATTTCAATGTCGATCCGATTTTCGAAAATCCGCTCAACAACGATTTCATCCTCGCCACGAACTCGCCGATGATCAATGTCGGCGCTCCGGAGAACATCGTGATCGGCGGCTACGGCAGCCAGGACGTCGGCGGCGGAACGCGCGTGGTGGGCAGCCATATCGATCTTGGCGCGTACGAGTCGCCGACCGACGATCTGGGCACGCAGACCGTCACGTCGAGCGACGACAACGTGTTCGACGCGACGCTGCGCGCCGCCATCGCGACGGCGAACTCCAACCCAAATGCCACCACCATCAAGTTCAATATCAGCGGCGGTTGTCCGCAGGTGATCACGCTGTCCTCGCCACTGCCGGACATCACCTCGGATGTGACCATCAATGCGTACACGCAGCCCGGCTCGCGCATCAACACGCAGTATGCGGACTACGACGGCAACCTCTGCGTGATCTTGCGCGCCACCAATTCGAGCGTGCCGCATGCGCTGCGCGTCAGCGGCGCGGGCCGTCTCACGCTCAAGGGCATCGAGTTCGAAGGCTTCCCGACCGCCGCAGTGCGGCTGGCGGCCGGTGATGGCAACATCGTGGTCGGCAACGGTTTCGCCGCGATGGCGGGTTCGACGAGCAACGGCAGCGGCGTGCGCATCGAAGGCAGCGCGAATCATGCGCTGATCGGCTCGTCGTCGGTGGGCGACCGCAACGTTTTCGACCAGGCGGGCATCGCGATCGATTTCGAAGGCAACGGAACCGCACGCGCCAATACCGTGGAAGGAAACTACATCGGCTTCCATTTCGACGGCACGCCGTGGGTGGGCAGTCATCCGCAATACGGCGTGTACCTGGTCGGTTCGGGCGGCAACACCGTGCGCGGCAACTACATCGGCGGCGCGAGCGAAAACGGCATCCGCCTCAGCGGCGCCAATTCGACCGGCAACACCATCCTGCAGAACATCATCGGCATGTCGCCTTCGCTGGCGGCCGCGGGCAACGGCAACGCGGGGGTCGGCTTTGCGAACGGCGCGCACGACAACGTCGTCGGCACCGCGCAGTACCAGAACCAGAGCGGCGGCGGCAACACCATCGTCAACAACTTCGGTCCCGGCGTGTGGGCGGAGCCTTCGGCGGGTGTCGGCAATCGTATCGACGGCAACAACACGATCCATGACAACACCGGATTGTTGCCCATCGATCTAGGCGGCCTCGGACTCACGGCCAACGACAGCGGCGATGCCGATAGCGGACCGAACAAGCTGTCGAATTATCCGTTGCTGAGCCAGGCCAAGCGCATCGAAGCCAAGACCATCGTGCTCGACGGCTACCTGCTGCCGGAGGCGCCAGGCACGACGCAGAATTATCGTCTCGATGTTTTCTGGACCGACACCTGCACGGGCACCGGTGTGGACGCGCCACGCGGCGAGATGAAGCGTTACGTCGGCTACTTCTTCGTGACCGCCAACGGCAGCTCGACGTTCGTGACGTTCCCCGATCGTTACATCACCGCGCCGTCCAGCATTCCATCGACAGGCTATCTGTTCGCGACGGCGACCAACGCGACGGGCAACACGTCGGAGCCGGGCAAATGTTTCCCGTTCGATGACGACTATATCTTCACCAACAATTTTCAGTGAGTTGGTGACGGGCGCGTCCGCAAGGCCAACGTCCCAAGAAGCTGCGCTGTCGGCAAATTCGCGCCGAGCGAAGCAAAGAGTGCATGACGTCTGCTAAAGCCGATCCAGATGTCGAGCACGCAAAGAAATGTTCGGTGGCCGCACTTACGCGCATTCGTGTAGTGGCCGCTGCATCGAGCGGCTCAGCGAGGTGGAGGTCATCATGAACGCGAAAAGATGGGCGCACGGCTTGGTGCTGGCGATCGTGTATTCGACAGCAGGGGCGACGAACGTCGTCCGCAATCCCGACTTCGTCGGCGGTGCCGACGGATGGGACACGGCAGGTACGGGCGGTGGCTCTGCCTATTTCGAGAGCGGCTTCGGTTCGCCGACGGCGGGCACGCTTCGGATGGACGCGTTCGTCGCCGGATCGGGCGCTTACGCGGAGCAATGCGTCGACGTGCGACGGCTGACGAAACTCGATTTCGGCTATCGCTTCGAACTCGTAACGAACTTCGGTGCTGCCAAGCACGCTGTGACACTGACGTTTTTTGATTCTTCAGGTTGCACAGGCAACGCTCTCGGAAAACCGCTCGCCGCCGACGAGGGCGATGCGCCTCCTGTCGAAAATGGCTACAAGGAAGCTATGAGCTTCAGTAATCTCGTTCCGGTCGGCGCACTCAGCGCCCATATCGAAATTTCGGCGATGGGCGGATCGGGCGGGCAACAAGGAGGCGTGAGTCTGCTGGTCGACCACGTCCAAGTCGGGCCGCTGGACGTCGTTTTCTTCGATGATTTCGAGCCGTGACGTCGCAATCTGCCGATCCCAACAGCGAAATTGTCGTTACCCGAACTCGAAGATGCGGATTCCGAATCGCCGTAATATTGGCTACCGCCAGCTGCCTTCCGCGACAAACGTGCCCCAGTAAAAGGGCCTATCGGATAGATGCAGGCGCCTGCGGTCTGCAAGGACCTGTCGCATAGCCGATCCGAGCGCGGCTGGCACACTGGCGTTGTCGACGAACTTGGCGCGATACAGCGATTGCATGACCGCCGCGGTCGCTTCATCGTCGGCCTCCCACAAACTCATGACGACGGTTTTTACCCCAGCAATTCTCAAGGCGCGGCGCATCCCAAAAACACCTTCTCCGCGCTGGATGGGTCCAACTCCGGAGTCGCATGCCGACAGGACCAGCCAGCGCGCGCGAGTCAGATCAAGCGTCGCCAATTGTTCGGACGTCAAAATACTGCCTGACGATTCAGGAATTTGATTGTCAATGGTATCGGGCGCGAATGCGAGCGCAGACGCGAGCTGACTGACGGCGGCGTCAGGTTTAGTCGTGGAGATTACCGTCGCGCTCCTGGAGCTTGCTGGCGCGCAATTCTCCGCCAATGCGAAAGCGTGCGTCGCAAAATGAATTATGTCCGCACCCGGCAAGTTGGCCTTGACGTGTTCGGACGTGGCTTCCTTGCCAATCAACATGGTCACTTCTGATTGGGAGCCTGGCAGCGTGGATAGAATTTCGCGCAGGTTTAGGAGTTCTTGTTTTGCATGCGGAATGGGGAGAAATCCGCGCGGCGTTACCTGTTCACACGTTTGCCTCGCCGTCGCGTCGGGCCGACCGTCGATCTGTGCAAAATTTGGCGCACCGGCCAAGACCACTTTGCGCTCCAGCGCTGGGCTAACGCTCTCGAGCAGATCGGCTTCGTGCGTCAATATCTGAACATCCGTTCCGCTTTCTACAAAATATCCAGACTTCCAAGGCAGAGCAGCGAGATTCAGCCGGAATGATTCTCCCTCGGGAAGAAAAAAGATCGTATGGCTGGTAGTGCCTACGACGTCGATAAAATCTTTAGCCACCGCGTCTCCTTGGCCGCGAAGCTCTTTCAGGTCAGAATGTGGATTCCTGACCAAGGCATACCATTCTTGAATTTTCGCTGTTTCGTCGTTGATGTTGCCGATGCGCCTCAACAGCGGAGTTCCGCGTTTGTCGAGCACGAAGGCAAACCACACTTCCGGGAACTGGTCGCGCCCGCGCTTGAACAGTACCGTTCGCGCAGGCTCCGACGACAGTCCTTCCGCCATGGCTACCAGTTCGCCGTCAGCGGGCAGGTTCGCAGCCAACTGCTCGATCGAAGGGACCACGGTGTCACCGCGTAACTTTTGGCGGCCGACACGACTCCAGAAAGCGCGTTCCGCATTTTCCAGTTCATTTTGCAATTGATCGTGTTTTCCTTGGGAAGTGTCCTGTCCCAGGAACGCGTTCGTCATCACGCGGCTGGCGCTTTGCCAATTGCTCAAGAGCCGCAGCGTCGTCGGATCCTTGCTCGTGCGCGCCATGACCATGCGCAGAGCCAGCCGCCTTCCCACGAGACGACGTTCCCGCATGACGTAGCCCCACGCCGTTCGGATCTTCTCCGGTGTACCGTCAATCGCGGCAAGGGTCACGAGCAATGCCGTTGAAGGGACCAGTTGATCGTGAAAAGCGGCGGATTGGCGGTCGGCTGATGCATCAGCGACTTTTTCCAGCACTGGCAGCTGCATTTCTGAAGCGCGTCGCGCTGATTCGAACGCGTCATCTTTCTTCCCACCACCCCATTCGGAGAGCGCGAGAGCGTATTCAAGGGCGGCGTTTTCGAAGCTACCGTTGGGCCAAATGCGGTCTGCAATTGCTATGGCCCGACGAAGCGACGATTCGGCTTCCTCGAAACGTCGTTCCTTGATCGCAATTCCTGCCGTATCGTGAAGAAGGAAAACCAGACCGTAGCTGCGATCGTCGGCGACCGGCTCGAGCGTGGCGAGCGCTTGCTTGAAATGGACCGCAGATTCTTTGGTGTTTCCCAGGCGGTACTCCGCTTCGGCCACGTTGCCCAGGAGCAACGAATTTGATTTCGCATGAGGTCCATCTTCAACGTGAAGTGCGTAAGCGCGGCGAAGATGTTCGAGAGCGTCGGGTAGATCTGGTTCCGTACTCGACATCTCGATGATGCCAATCAGACCTTCGATTCGTTCGCGATCATTGCGCGTAATCCGAATGTCTGAATCGAGCTGTGACTTCAACATCGTCAGGGACGCTTGGCCCTCACTATCGTCGCCGGCGGCGTAGCGCGCGCCCACCACGCACGCGAGTGCGCGAACCGATGACGGATGATGAAGACCGTGAAGCGCCCGCGCAGCCAAGAAAGCTTCATTGCACAGGCGGAAGTTTTCGGCGTAGTTGCCGACGCGCTGATACGCAACCGCGTAGGAAATATCTACTCGAACCGAAAGATCACAGCCAGCGCCGTACTGTTTGTGCGCGGTCTCGTGCGCTGCATGCAAGTATGGAAGGGCGCCAGCATAGTCGGATCGCGCGAGGTGGATGTTCGCGAGCAACAAATCCGTACCCACTTCGCGAAATCGTGCGCGTCCACCGTGCTTGCCTTTGAATATTTTTAAGGCGCGTCGCGCTTCAGACTCCGCAACGTCGAGTCGGTTGAGACCGACAAGTGCCGTGGCCGTCGCGAATCGAATGTCCGCTGAGTTGTCGGCACCGGCAGGGCCAAACTTGGAAACGAGGGCTTCCGCTTGACTGATTGCTGCGGCAAAGTCGCCTCTCTCGTTCGACTTAAAGACCTCAAACAGATCGCCCAGGTGCGACTTGGACGCAAGAGGTGCTCCTGGACCCTGCACGAACGACTTGAACTCCTCCCCTGCCGTCGCATTGAGAGCATGCGCTTCTACCAGAACGTCCAGCCGCGTTCGCAGAGCATCGGTAGAAACGCGTTCAGTGCCGCTTGTGACTACGGAGGTTTCGGATAAGGCTCTCTCGATTTGGCCATCGCCGAGCAACAGATATGTTTCATCCGGGACGAACCGCCCAGCGCCTTCGACGGTTTGCGCCGAAAGAACGCAAAAGAAAATCGCGCTTATAAGGGTTCGGTACAAGGGTTTGTAGCGAGCGGCGATTCTCGCAGGCTATCATGGCGCGCTGGAACGTCGCAAAAATATTGACTCTCCGAGTGGTTGCACAAGGAAGCGCCACAAAGCGAGTGCCTGACAATATGGATTGCATGGCGCCCGCGTTGTCGGAAGCAGCAACCACAGTTCGCTTACTTTTCGAACGTCGCCGAGAAGATGTGTTCGTCGTTCAGCTTGAAGCATGGCGTCGGTTCCGACGTATTTCCATACGGATCGGTCGCCGTTGCAACCACAAATTCGTTGCTCAAGTCGGGGACGATGGCGGGCGTAAGGCCCGCGGCGATGCTTTGATCGGACCAGGTCGCATCGACCGATCCGTTCGTATCGGCGATGAAGAAACCCAAATGGTTCGCCATGTCGCCGCGCGCGCCGCAGAAAACTTCGTCGGTTAGGAACAGATCGATCCGGTACCCGCTCTTCACCCCGTTATGGTCGACTTGCAACTTTCCTCCGAGCCGAACCGTACCGTCGGACAGACGCAGCGCTTCGGACAGCACCGGAAAATTCTGCAGCTTGTTGGCACCTGCGTCCGCGTCACCCGCCGCATCGTTCGTAGTGGGTCCGTCGTTGCTCAGATCGATGGAAAGACCGGCGTTGTTGTAGATCAAGTTGTCGCCGTCAACGCGGTTGCCGGTGCTGGTGGCGCCCTCGATCGCCACGCCCGGGCCGACATTGGAGGTGATGACATTGCCGCCGGAACTCTCCGTTCCGAACACGGCCGTACCGATGACGTTGTCGTGCGCGCCGGCGTCGATGTCGATGCCAGCACCCAAGTTGTACATATGTGCGCCGATGGCGTTGTTCGTGATCACGTTGCCGGTGGTGTTCGATCCGCTCAAGACGATGCCGTGCGATCCCAGACCGTCGATAACGTTGCCGTCGATGGTATGTCCGCCGCCAAGGACGTCGATGCCGTAGTAGCCCCGGACCGGATCCGTCCACGGCACTCCGATGATGTTGTAGCCGATCAGATTGCCGGCAATGATGTGGTTGCCGGGGTTGCCGCTTGCCGGCGCCAGTACGATGTGGATGTCGTTTTGCGCGAACACGTTGTGGTCGAACGGATACGCGTTGCTGCCGATCTGCGCCGACGTGGCCGAACCATTGACGCGCACGCCGTGGAAATTCTTCAGCGAGTTCGGCTGGGCGGCAAAGCCATTGCCGAGAATCTTGTGGCCGCTGCCACCGCTGAGGAGAACCGCATCGGTCTTGAAGCCGTCGAACTCGATGCCTTTCAGGGTTAGCCGGCCCGACACCGCCCACAACGCATGATCCGTGGTGCCGCCGCCATTCAGGACGATGCACACGTTGCCGTTGTAGCCGTCGTCCGACACGTTGTACGCCGCGCCGGGTTCGGTGTAACCGTTGATAGTGACAATCGCGGTCAGCGTCGGCAGTGGCGAGGCAAGGTTGATCCTCTGCGGACACGCGCCGGCCGGGTCGATGCCAAAGCGGATGTCGTCATACAGCGAATTGTTCGCGTTCACGGCGTTGATCGCCCAGCGCAACGAACCAACCGATCCGTCGTCCCTGGTGTTCGTGACGTAGAGCGTGCCCGAATGCTCGTAGGCTCCGAGATCGATCGCACTGCCCACGACACGCGTATTGCCGACCAGATCGAAGTCGGCGTAGCCGCCCGGGACCACCGATTCGGCAATACCCTTGTTGATTCCCGGCGAGTTGCCTAACAGCGAATAGTCACCGTTAAATTGCGGATCGGTATTGGTCAGGAGCAAGCTGCCACCCGTAACGAAATTGCCGGCCTTCGTGCCGAGCAGCGTGTTGAAGAAGAGCGGCGGCGTATCGGCATACGTGGTGACGAGATCGGTTCCCGAATTGCCGTAGAAAATATTGTTGTAGCCGACGATCTGCTCGTCGATAGACGCCGACGCATCCCCCAATTGCAAGCCATTGCCGTCATTTTTCGCGATCGTATCGTTGATCAGATAAACGGTGCTGCCGGATTCTGCAAAGCCGGGGTTGTACGTCGGCTGGACGCCGCCGCCGGTGTGGTTGCCGTAGATCAGCGAGTTCTGCAACGTCGCGACGCCGCGGTCATAAGCAGCAAACGTCAGGGCCGGACCCGATGCCGAGTGGCCGTCGGTGACGATAATTTGCGAAAGCTTCGTTGTGTTCCCGCTCGACAAAAAGATGTCGCCGTATCCGGTGAACGTGACGCCTTCGACGATCAGCGTCTCCGGGTCGATACTCATGTCTTTGGCATTTCCCTGGAAAATCGTATTCTTCGCGTTGACCTCACGTCCGCCGCACGAGTCGCCGGGCACGGCGTAGTACCCGCCGAGGAGATTGAGGCCGCTGTAATCGCCGGTCGCGAAATTCCCGACAAGATTCCGATAGGTTCCTTGTTGCAACTTGATCGTGGTGGGACCGTACGAGATCTTCCAACTCGCTATCGCGGTCTCGAGAGTGACTTGATCGGGCGCGGTCGGATTTGGCGAGACGCAAAACGTGCCGCCGAGCGGCACCCCGTCGGCAGGGCGAAAGCTAGTAGGACGGCCCCGAAACCGTTGTGAAACGCCTCGGTTCCCGGCAACGGCGTGATTCGACTCGTGGGTGTCGGGGCGGTGGAGGTCCGCGTTGAAGATACCTTTCTTGATCGTAACGGACGCGGCGCGATCGGCGTCGACTTGATCCAAAGATGCTTGTGTGTCCCCATGCGAAGAGTCTGCGTAGCAAGGGGAGGAACTTATCAGTACGCAGAAGACGAGCATTTTGCCGATGGTCACGAGCTTTACACCGTAAGCTGGGTTTTCGGGGAGAGGAAGGGGCCCAGCGAGGCGGAAACGAACATCGATTTTTCGGTTCTAAAAGATGCTTTGGCGTTTAACTCTTGTATTTATGGTTTAGGCGTTCAGCTCAATGGGAGGCTCGCAGCTTTGAGCTGCTATTGGTTTCTGCCGTGCGGGTAGGCGAATCGCCAAACACGCAGCGCCTCGGGCGCGTGATGTTTTCTCGCTTCAGCGATGATTGCGTTTAGATCTGAATTGTTCAGGCGAGCTTCGCTCGGTGTGACCGCCAGTCCCAAAGCGCTACGTGCCGTGCCGCGCGGGCGAGTCCACGACGCGACGATCCGGTCGACATCCGGAAGTGGTTCTATTGCAGCCAGGACAACGAATTCATCGCTGGGCGTCTCGCCATCGATTTGCCAGCTAAGGCCTCCGGTCGGCAATCCCGCCGGCAAAAAAATCTCCTCATTCGCCTGCAGTGGGTCATGCACGGTTCCGTCCAACGGAAAGAGAACAGCGGCATTTCCTGCCACATCTGCGTTGAAAACGTAGACGTAGGCTCGCTTGCTGGAGGACCAGCGCAGCGATAGCAGATCGCCGACATGCACGGTGCTGCCGGAGGGCAGCGGAGCAAATGTAGCGTTGCCGACGCGCAACATCTCGGCCGACACGTCCCATCCCGCCGCGGCATTTCGCGCATAGAGCATCGCCACCAATGCAATGCCTATCGCCAGGACGGACATTACGCACAGCGCCGCCACGGAGGTTCGCGACCAAAAAGATTTTCGAGCGAGCAAATCGGCAAAGGAGCGCGCACTTGCAAGTCTTTGTTTAGGGTCGATGCGCAAAGCGGCATCGATCGCAAGAGCGAGATTCCGCGGGACGTCCCGACGCACCTCTGCAATTTTGGCTTCCTTAGTGTTTGCCGCCCTGCCCTCGGCATCCGACGGATACCGACCCGTGAGCAGGCGAAAAAGTAGAACCCCTAGCGCATAGATGTCGGATGCCTCCGAATGAGGCTCGCCTGCCAGAACTTCCGGCGCCGTATATTGGAGTGTGCTCGAAACGATCGGGGATTGCTGATCGGAGACATCCCGTGCTGAACCAAAGTCCGCCAGCACGATGCGTCCCCCAGGTTCGCGCAAGACATTGCTCGCTTTGACGTCGCCGTGAATCAGCCCATGGCGATGTATCGCCGAGAGCGCAGAACATAAGTCCGTAGCCACGACGATCGTTTCTTCAATCGAGAAGACGCCTCGACGAACGCGCGATTCGAGTGACTCTCCGCGGACAAGTTCCATCCAGATGCCGACACGACCTTCATCGACTCCCGCGCCATACACAGAGACTATATTCGTGTGGCGAACACGCACAACTTTTCGCGCTTCCTCTAGAAAACGATGAGTAAGAATTTCGGAGGTGGGTTTGCGAAGCTTCAGTGCCACTTCCTGATCGAGCAGCGGATCGTACGCGCGATACACCTCGCCGCTTCCGCCCTCCCCAAGGAGTTCCCGTACTTCCAAACCGCCGAAGCGAAATAGCGCCTTGCCTGAATTGTTGCCGGACGCAGATGCCGAAACGTGTGTATGGCGGAATCCGCGCATCAGCTCTTCGAGAAGTTTCAGACCATCCACTGCGTCAGCCTCTTCCAAACGCACGTTGGCGCTAAGGCTGCTCCAGTCGACATCCGAATCACTCAGTATCTGGTTTGCGATCCGCTCGATTTCCTGCTGCGCTTTACTCATGATTCGCTCCGCCCAGGCGTTTGGCGAGAACCGCGGCGGCGCGAGTGGCCATGACGCGAACCGCGTCCGGCGATGTTCCCAGCTCAACCGCGATCTCCGGGTAGCTCATACCAAATTCCAATCGCATGATCAGAACCTCCTGCTGACGTCGCGGCATGCGCGCCAATACCTGGTGATAGGCGAAAAGCCGATCAGGGCCTAGCAGTTGCTCGAGTACCGAGGGCGTGCTTTCGATTGTTTCGATGTACTCGGACAGATCGCTCGTCGCCGGCAGCCGGCGCGACTTGCGGATTTCAAGCCGGACCTCGTTGAGCAGGATCTGGCGAAGATATGCCAGGAAACTGCCTTTACTCTGGGAGTCAAAACGGTCGACTGCTTTGAGCGCCCGCATGAGCGTCACCTGCACGAGATCATCCGTCTGCGCCATATCGCGGGCGCTCACCGGCAAGCGGCCGTGCGCCCAGCGTCTGAGCAAGGGCAGGTATCGCCTGAAAAGGATTTCGCGTGCCTGCGCGTCGCCCGTCCGCATCCGGACTATCAAGTCGCCCGTCGGCTCCTCGTGCTCCCCGGCAACGGTGTCGCGCTCACCCTTGACCACAGCGTGTCTCCCCAAAGCTGTTACAAGCATGATACCGCTCCAGCCCCGTCGGATAGGGTTACTTTTCCTTTGCCACGGCGCGCGCGGCGCCGCAAGAAAAGAGGACTACTAGTACGAATCTTCGTAAAAATACGGTGTCTCACGCGGGCTTCACCACGGTGTGCGATTCCGAGTCGACTCGCCAATCGCCATTTTCCATGACGAGCTGCACGACGGCGGAATAGGTACGAACTCCTTCTGTGTACCGCACGTTCAGTGTGGCGGCTCGCGGGCTCTGTTCTTCACAGAAGACGGCTTCCACGGCCGGGAACGATTCGCACCACATCGCGAAGAATGGACCAAAATCTGATTCTCGACTCAATGCGCGAAACTGCCGCTGGTTCTTAAGCGAGAGCTTGGCGATCACTTGGTCAATCTGTTGTCGCTTCACGCAATCCAGAAATTCGCGGTAGAAGCCTACCGGACTAAGAGACGTGACACAGGACGCCGAGCTCGCGTCGCGTTCTCTGCTCGCCGGATGACAATTGCTTCGTGAGGTGCTGGCGCGCACCGCGGACATGACAGCCATGATGGACTCCTTCGATACGGAGCCTAATGCTCGTCGAGGGTCCGGACCGAACAAATCTTTGGCGCATCCCGCTATACGGCATGTAAGACATGCAACGAAACAGTTCGGTTCGAGAAGAGACGAACAGCACCCGTCTCTTCTTGTTACTTCCCGTAAATCTGACGGGAGGCGTGCGAGGACGCGTGGGCGGCGGCGGGCATCCGTCGATTACTTGCAGTACTGCCGAGCCTTGACGTCTCGTTGTTTCGGCCCAATCGAAAGAAGGCAATCGAAATTTTCGCTGCACACTGCAGTCAATATGCGCCTTGCCAGACCTCCGGCTTCGAATTGTTTTGGTCGGCGCCTCGCAGCGTCAATCGATATCATTGAGAAGGCGTCGGTGGACTTTGCCAAACCAGGCGGATTCCAGTACCTCGTCGACGACGTTGTCAGACTGCCTGTCCACAGTAATTGTCATTTCGAGAGTGCGAAACGGCCGGAATTCAGATCACGAGGAGCGTTTCGAGAAAAGGCGGCTCCGAAGAGCCGCCCGACTTTCGGTGATGAGTCATTGAGCGGCACTCACGTGCGGCTATTGTCGCGATGGGAGCGCGACAATGTTGATAGCGCACGATCGAGGCAAACCGAGTCAAAAAAAAAGCGGCTGAGGCAGCCGCGTTCAGTTAGCCAATGGTTCCGGTGCTCGTCCCGGGTGGTGCGTTCGTGGTGAATGTTTGTTGTATTTTCGGCGACGCGCACGCGTACGACAGAGCGCCCGCCGGCGACGATGTCAGGAGAAAGACAAAACTTGCGGCGAACGCGGCGATCTCACGAGTGGACATATCGGCAGTGACCTTCATCAAGGCAATTCGAGGTGACAGCAATGTAGAGCGCAAAACGATCGCGATCACGATCAGCGCGCCGGGCTACAGTTCACCCCCTCCTCGAAGGTCGTGGCGAAGATCATGTCGTCCTCCTGGTATTCGTACGCGCCGACATCGGC
>Ga0105239_10004701_pt1 | contig 16217 bp, 17 predicted proteins | sample KBSC44metaG_FD_92761 | JGI IMG/M metagenome (GOLD analysis project Ga0105239, IMG submission 92761) | Corn rhizosphere microbial communities from Kellogg Biological Station, Michigan, USA - KBS C4-4 metaG | ecosystem: Host-associated > Plants > Roots > Rhizosphere > Soil | place: Michigan, USA...
CGCCGCGGCGATCACCTGAAACGTGATCGGCACCCAGCCATGAAGCAAGGAGATCGGCTGCGCAAGCACAGTCACCCTAGGTGCCGGCAACGAGCGACGGACAGTCGTTCTGCGAGTCCACGCCGTTGAAGCGTGCGTTGACCCAGGAGTCCGCCACGGAGGCGTCGATGCCCTCGGCGCCCTTGTCGGGTTGGAACTGAACTTGAATGACGTCGCCCATACCGCAGGCCTTGGCCAGCGCACGCTGCGTCCACGCCGGGGGAATCAAAGCGTCACTCCCGCCGTAGATTACGAACATCGGCGCCGCGGCGGGGCCTTGCGGCAAGCTGGACTTCTCCAAGTAGCCGCGCAGGGTGTCCACTGCGGCAGGGTTACTGGGTCGCAGATCGTCTGCGGTGATTTGACCCGCAACCGTCGCTCGTTCCCCGGCCGCCGGGCCGCGGCACGCCGACAACACGTCCCACTTGTCGGCGACGATCCCCCGTCGGTAGTCATCGAGGTTGAGGTCGGGGTACTGGTCCTTGAGCGAGACGAGGAGCCACTGCAGCACCGGCATCTGGTCGGGGGTCAACGTGCCTTCCGCCGCCGCGTCGGCGAACCCGTCGATGTCGGCGGGAGGCGACACGCTCACCGTGCCAACCAGCGTCAGCCCGCCGCCATAGTCCGGCGCCAACTCGTTGGCCGCCCATGCCGCCTGAGCCCCTTCGGACGTGCCGAATGCCAGCCATCGATTCGAGGCGTCGGGCACGAGTTTGCGTGCGGCCTTCACCGAATCGATGACGTTGTAGCCGAGCGTCGTCGAGTCGAGGTACGGGTGGCGCCACTTGTCGAGCCCAAGCCCCTGATAGTCGGACATCACGACGACGTAGCCGGCCTGCACCAGACCCGTGATCGGCGTCGAGAAATTGAGCAACGCCGAGTCAAGGGACGGTGCGCAGTCTGCCTGGATGCCAGTGGTGGAGTGGCCGTACGCCACGATGGGCCAGCCTCCGGCGGGAGGCGTTCCCTGCGGGACGAAGACCGTCCCGGAGACCTGGGTCGTGCCGTCGAACGCGTTGGTGGACGCATAGGTGATCCGCGCCGAAAGCGATGTCGCCTCCAAGAGCCGCCGATCGAGCGTCGGCATCGTGTTGGCCGACAACAACGTTCCGGGACCGGATCCGCTGAAGTCCGCCTTCAACGGCACACCGGACGCGGCGGCAGGCGCAGGGGGTGGAGCGGAAGCAGTCGCGTTGCGTTCGCGTACCAATGCAGTGAGCGCGATCGCAGCGACCACGGACACCAGGGCCGCCGCCTTGAACACCCGCATGCGCACCCGACGACCGCGGCCGGCATCGCCCGTGCGGGGTTCTGCGTCCGCTGTGCTCATGGGGCGGTGGCTCACCCTCGCCAAGGTTAGCGCGGCCTACTGGGAGGACGACCCCTTGTTCTGGGGGTTTGCTGTGACGATGGGCAAACTGTGAGATTTCCCGCACCGCCACCGACGGCCGCCGCCGGCCGGACGATTCACGGCCAGTTCGCAGAATCGTATGATCGACGGCGATGCTGCACCACGGTTACTTGCCGTTCTGGCGCCGGCACCCGGTAATCGTGGGAGCCGTCGCCCTGCTGGCGTGCTCGATGTTGGCGAGCGGCTGGTACTGGACGGTCGCGGTATCCGCCACGGCGGCAACGCTCATCGCCATCAGACGGGTGCGACGCAGTAGGGCCATTCAGCATGCCGGGCTGCGGGCGCGCGCCGACTACGAAGACCGGCTCACCCGTTTCGGCGATCCCCGCGGAATCTACGGGCGCTACCCCCCGGCAACGCCCGGCTGGTTTCCGGACCCCGCCAATCGGTATGCCCTGCGCTACTTCGACGGCTCGGCATGGACGGGTCACACCGCCGCTCGGTGAGTCAGACCTTCGGGCAGTAGTGCATGCCGTTGTCGCGGTGCCCGACCGGCGGCAGATTGCGTGCGGGCGTGTGCACCAGCGGCGCGTCGGCGGGTAGCCGCCCGGTGGCGCGATCCCATCCGCTGCGCGCCCGCGGATGCATCCTGTGCCGCGGCGGCACCAGCATGAAGAGCTTGCCGATGACCTTGCCGAGCAGTCGGTGCCGACGCTCGTCGCGCTCGGACCAGGTGTGTCCCATCAACTCGCGCACGGCGGGGTCGTAGAGGCCGACGGTGAACCAGACGAACAACGGGTGCACCACGTACTTGCGCTGCAGTGCCCACATCCAGTCGGGCATCTTCGATGCGAACGGCGGCTTGGGCAGCTCGCTGAGATCGAGCACGTCGCGCGCGGCCTTGTTGTTCTCCAATACGTTGCGGCACATGTGATCCCAATACACCTGGAAGTCCTCCCAGGTCTTGGGCACCGGCCGCATGCTCATGCCGTACATCGAGTACCACTGGACGTGCTCGTCGAACAGCTGACGCTTCTCGGCCTCGGTGATACCGCCCGCGAGCCGGTCCGCGACGATCAGGGTGCCGACGACGAACGTCGAGTGCGCCCAGTAGAAGACCTCCGGATTCAGCGCGTGGTAGCGCCTGCCCTGAGCGTCGATGCCCTTGATGTCGACGTGATAGTCGCGGACCTCGGCGCCGGTCTGCGGTGCACGATCGCCGTCGAAGACCACCCCGCCGATCGGGTACAGCGAGCGCAGCAGCCGCGGCCAGCGCTCCTGGAAGAAGATGGAGTGCTCCTCGACCGCGGCACCGAGTTGCGGGTGCATGTTCTGCATCGAACCGGCCCACGGGCCCTGGAGCATGCCGCGCCAGTCGCCGAAGTACTTCCAGGTGATCGAATCCGGGCCGAGCGGAAGCGGCGGAGCCTCGTAGCCTCCTGGTGCGACGGGGCAGCCGGCACCCGCTGGGCTAGCCGCCGGACACGCCTCAGACGTATCTTGTGTCACTGGCAGATTCTCCTGAATCCTCAGGCGGATCACTCTGACTACGAGCGTTGTCACTCGAAGCTTAGGAGCGATGTGCCTTCTGGTCAACGACAGGGCCGATGGTCCGGCGTACCACTGCACGATCGTCAAGTGCTGCGCCGTGACGAACTCGTCGCCGCGGGCGTTGGCCTCCTGGGCGGCGAAGCCGGGCCCGCACTAACCGTCCGCGCGGTCTGCCGGGAAGCAAGCCTGACCGAACGCTACTTCTACGAGAGCTTCACCGACCGCGACGAGTTCGTCCGTGCCGTGTACGACCACGTGTGCAGTACCGCAATGGCAACGCTGACCTCGTCGGACACCCCCCGCGACGCCGTCGAGCGGTTCGTCGCGCTGATGGTGGACGACCCGGTCCGCGGCCGGGTTCTGCTGATCGCGCCGCAACGGGAACCGGTGCTGACGAAGTCCGGCGCCGATTGGATGCCGAGCTTCATCGAGCTGTTGCAGCGAAAGCTGACCCAGATCACCGATCCTGCCCTGCAGGCGATGGTGGCCACGGGTCTGGTCGGCGCATTGTCGGCGCTGTTCACGGCTTACCTGAACGGCCGATTGGCGACCACCCGCGAACAGTTCATCGACTATTGCGTCGACATGCTGCTCAGCAGGGCATCAACCCGCTAGTTACTGGTCGGGAGTGGAGACCGCGGCGAGCGCGGCTTCCTCTTCTTCGGCCGCCTCTGCGGCGGCCTGCTCCTCGGCGGCCTTGGCTGCACGACCGGTCTCGCTGGCCAGTGAGTTGCCCGGGCTGGTCGCCGATGCGACGCCGCTGTTGCAGTTCAGGTAGAACTGCACGGTGTTGGAGACGTGCGCGCCATCGTTCGCGCTGGCGAAGGGCGCGGTCTGAGACCGCGTGACGAGGCAGTCGTCCTGCGCAACCTTGTCGCCGACCCGTGCGGCCACGACCACCGTCTTGCCCGCGTCGCTCGCCGCGGAGGACGCGTCCGAGTACTTCTGCCCGGCATAGTCATCCGCCGAAGCGATGCCAGTGCCGAAAACAGCCGAGACGGCCAACGCACCAATCGCGCCGGAACCAAAAACGATGAGCTTCTTCACGGTAGCCCTATCTGCCAGTCGAATCAGTCTTGCTCGACGGGGATAGTACCGCTGGCGGACCGGCCGCGCAGCGTTCACGCAACTAGTCCGATGGAACCGCTCAGGTGATGAACCTGAGACTATTCGCCAGCCTGCTCGGCGTCGACTGCGGCGAGCTGGTCCTGCTCTTGTTGCTGGGCGGCGGCCGCGGCCTCCGCTTCCTTCTGCTTCTTCGCGGCCATGTCGGCTTCCCACATCTTGCGGCCCTCGGGGCTCGCCAGCGAGTAGCCCGGCCACAAGTACGTGCCGTACTTGGAGTAGCAGTTCAAGTTGACCAGCATCGTGTTTCCGGACTTCTTGCCGGACCCGTCGAGGAAGGACGCCCGGTTGGCGCTCTGGACGATGCAGTTGTCCCAATCCTTGCGATCGCCAACGGTAGTGGCGACAACGGGGGTCATGCCCATCTGGCCGATCTTGGCCTTGGCGTCCTTGTAGTACTGCCCGACGATCCCGTCGTCGGCGTTCGCGACCCCGCCAGCGGCCATCGTCAACGCGATCGCCGCAGCGCCACACGCACCTGCGCCGAGAACAAGGAGTTTCTTCACGTCGGTTGCGACCTTTCGTCGACGCCTAGGCGGATTGGTTTGCCGGAGGACCGGACACCCACAGGAATCGTACAGCCCCAAACGCTAGATGAGGATAGCTAGACAACACCCGTAACATCCATGTGTCCATAGACTTGATGTCACCGAGATACACAGATATATTGAGTGCTACCAACAGGTACAGATAACTGGGAGGTTCCGTGTCGACAGAGTTGACAGACCTGCAGCTACTGCACGAACTCGAGCCGGTGGTCGAGCAGAACATCAACCGCCACCTGACCATGCGCAAGGACTGGAATCCGCACGACTACATCCCGTGGTCCGACGGCAAGAACTTCTACGCACTCGGCGGCCAGGACTGGGACCCCGATCAGTCCAAGCTGTCGGAGGTCGCCCAGACCGCCATGCTGCAAAACCTCCTCACCGAGGACAACCTGCCGTCGTATCACCGCGAGATCGCGATGAACTTCAGCATGGACGGCCCGTGGGGCTGGTGGGTCAATCGCTGGACCGCCGAGGAGAACCGCCACGGCATCGCCCTTCGCGACTACCTCATCGTCACGCGTGCGATCGATCCGATCGAGCTCGAGGAGCTGCGCGTCGAGCAGGTCACCCGCGGGTTCAGCCCCGGCCAGGGCCAGCAGGGCGAGATGTTCGCCGAGAGTCTGTTCGACTCGGTCATCTACGTGACGTTCCAGGAACTCGCCACCCGGGTCTCGCACCGCAACACAGGCAAGGCCTGCAACGAGCCCGTCGCCGATCAGCTGCTCGGCCGCGTCTCCGCTGACGAGAACCTGCACATGATCTTCTACCGCGACATCTCGGCTGCGGGCCTGGACATCGCCCCCAACCAGGCGATGAAGTCACTGCACCGCGTACTGCGCAACTTCAAGATGCCCGGCTACACCGTGCCCGAGTTCCGTCGCAAGGCCGTGGTCATCGCCGTCGGCGGCGTCTACGACCCACGCATTCACCTCGACGACGTGGTGATGCCGGTGCTCAAGAAGTGGCGCATCTTCGAACGCGAGGACTTCACCGGCGAAGCCGCCGAGATGCGCGACGACCTTGCCAAGCTGGTCGAAGAGCTCGAGGACACCTGCCAGAAGTTCGAGGTCGCCAAGGAGCGTCGCCTCGAGCGGGAGCGCAAGGTGGCCGAGAAGAAGGCCATGAAGAACCTCCTGGTGACGACATCGGCATCGGCAGCGTCCTAGACACAGCTCAGCCCGCGGCTGCGCCGGAACTGCAGATCGGGCCGATCGCACTGCGCAGCCCCGTCGTGCTGGCCCCGATGGCCGGTGTCACGAACGTGGCATTCCGCACCCTGTGCCGCGAGCTCGAACTGGAGCGCGCGGGCACTGTCAGCGGGCTGTACGTGTGCGAGATGGTCACGGCCCGTGCACTTGTCGAGCGGCATCCGGTCACCATGCACATGACCACGTTCGCGCCGGAGGAATCTCCGCGGTCATTGCAGCTGTACACCGTCGATCCAGAGACCACCTTCGCCGCGGCCAAGATGATCGCCGACGAGGGCATGGCCGACCACATCGACATGAACTTCGGTTGTCCCGTGCCGAAGGTCACCCGGCGGGGCGGCGGGGCGGCGCTGCCGTTCAAGCGCAAGCTGTTCGGGCAAATCGTGCGCGCCGCGGTGACAGCTACAGAGGGCACCGGTATTCCAGTCACCGTGAAGTTCCGGATCGGCATCGACGACGCCCACCACACGCATCTCGATGCTGGGCGCATCGCGGCGGAGGAGGGCGCGGCCGCCGTCGCGCTGCACGCCCGCACCGCCGCCCAGCGCTACTCGGGCACCGCGGACTGGGACCAGATCGCCCAACTCAAGCAGCATGTGACAGATGTCCCGGTGCTTGGCAACGGCGACATCTTCGATGCCGACGACGCGCTCGCCATGATGGCGTCGACGGGGTGTGACGGAGTCGTCATTGGGCGGGGCTGTCTTGGCCGGCCGTGGATGTTTGCCGAACTCTCCGCCGCGTTCTCCGGCCGCGTGGCCCCGACGCCGCCGACGCTCGGCGAGGTCGCCTCGATCATCCGCAGGCACGGCGAGCTCCTCTCCGAGCACTTCGGCGAGGACAAGGGCATGCGCGACATCCGCAAGCACGTCGCCTGGTACATGCACGGCTTCCCTGCAGGAGCCGACCTGCGACGGGCGTTGGCACTGGTCAAGACCCTGGCCGAACTCGACGACCTGCTGTCACGACTGGATCCGGACGTGCCGTTCCCGCGCGCAGCCGAAGGTCCGAGGGGCCGTCAGGGCTCGCCTGGGTCGGTGTCGCTGCCGGAGGGCTGGCTCAACGATCCCGACGATTGCACGGTGCCCGCGGGCGCCGACGTCATGAATTCCGGAGGCTGATTCGTCGCGGTGTCGCGATGTGCTGAGACTGGTCCGAGATGCGTGCGAGACGACACTGACACACTTCTCGACTGGCTCCGTCTCGGGTTGTCTCAGTACGATAAGGGTCTTATCGCGACGGCTCCGGTAGCGGAGTCGAAAATGTGCTGCTAAAAGAAGCGGAAGCCCGCAGAGAATCTGCGCCTGAAGTTATGGAAGCCAGGCGTGCATACGCCTGGGAGTCGGAGGCCGGTACGACATGAGTGACGGCGACAACGCCACTCCTGGCCGTCCCGGCTCGCCGGGGCCAGGTGGCTCCAGCGGCGACAGTCAATGGCTTACCCGATCCGCTCGGCCGGCGCCAGGCGCCGCGCCGTGGGAACGCGGACGAACTTCCCAGGTTCCCGACGGGGCCGACGAGCAGCCGTCCGACCATTCGCGGCACGACGAGCCGACCGCGCACCACACCGGCGCGCTGACCGTCGCCGATCTGATCGCCAAGGTCTCCGGGACCCGGCCGGACGAGGAGCCGACGCGGCATCGCGCCGAGCCCGAACCTCCGCTGCCCGCGTACTCGGAGCCGCCGGTGCTGGCAGGCAGAGATCACGAACCGGCCACCGAGGTCATGGCGCCCGTCGCCATCTACGACTCCGAACTACCGATCCTGACCGATGCGCGGCCCGCGAAGCGCTCCGGTGAAGCATCGGCGAAGGTCCGCACCAAAGCCTCGCCGCATCGCGGCAGGCACACCGCAATGACCGTCGGGCGGGTGGCGGCGGCGCTGATCGCCATATGCGCGCTGGCGATCACCGGCGCGGCGTGGCAGTGGCAGTCGTCCAAGAACCGGAGCTTGAACAAGGTCTCCGCCCTCGACCTCAACTCGCGCGACATCCTCGACCCCAACGCGCAGTACGGCGACGAGAACTTCCTGATCGTCGGCGTCGACAGCCGCATCGGGCAGAACAGCGACATGGGCGCGGGAGACACCCAGGACGCCGCGGGCGCGCGTTCCGACACCGTGATGCTGGTGAACATCCCGGCCAACCGCAAACGCGTTGTCGCCGTGTCCTTTCCACGCGATCTAGCCATTACGCCGATCAAGTGCGAGCCGTGGAACGCCGAGACGGGTGCATACGGCCCGATCTACGACGAAGACACCGAGAGCTACGGCCCCGACGAGGTCTACACCGAGACCAAGCTCAACTCCGCCTACTCGTTCGGCGGACCCAAGTGTCTGGTCAAGGAGATCCAGAAGTTGTCGGGCCTGTCGATCAACCGGTTCATGGCGGTCGACTTCGCCGGTTTCGCCAAGATGGTCGACGCCATCGGCGGGGTAGAGGTGTGCAGCACCACGCCGCTGGAGGACTACGAGTTGGGCACCGTACTGGCCAACGCCGGCCGCCAGACCATCGACGGCCACACCGCGCTGCAGTACGTACGGGCGCGCCAGGTCACCACCGAGACCAACGGCGACTACGGACGCATCAAACGTCAGCAGCTGTTCCTGTCCTCGCTGCTGCGCTCGCTGATCTCCAAGGAAGTGTTCTTCAGCCTCAGCAAGCTCAACAACGTCGTCAACATGTTCATCGACGACAGCTACGTCGACAACATCCAGACCAAGGACCTCGTCGACCTCGGTCAGTCGATCCAGGGGGTGAACGCGGGCCGCATCACCTTCGTCACCGTGCCGACCGGCGTCACCGACTCCGAGGGCAACGAGCCGCCGCGCGAGGAAGACATGCGGGCGCTGTTCGACGCGATCATCAACGACGACCCGCTGCCCGAGGAGAAGAACGCCGACAACACGCCGGTGCCGGAAACGCCGACCAGCAGCCAGCCCGCACCCGGCGCAGCCAACGGCGAACTGGTCGACGCCGTCACGACGAGCCCCGGCGACATCACGGTGCGCGTCTCCAACTCGACCGGCGAGACCGGCCTGGCGACGGTCGCGGCCAACGAGCTGCAGCAGCACGGCTTCAACGTCACCGATCCCGACGACTACCCGGGACCGCTTCCCTCGACGACGGTGTTCTTCTCCGCAGGCAATGAGCAGGCTGCGGCGACCGTCGCATCGTCGTTCTCCAACCCCACCATCGAGCGGGTGACCGGCATGGGCACCACGATCCGGGTGGTGCTCGGGTCCGACTTCGCCTCGGTTGCGCCGCCGACGCCGAGTGGCTCGCAGATCCAGGTTCACGTGCTCAAGGGCACCAGCAGCGAACCCACTCACCTGCCGGAGGACCTGACCGTCACCAACGCCGCCGACACCACCTGCGAGTGATCGCAGGCACCGTCATCGTGGCAGGTGGCATTCATCTTTCGTTCACCCTCGACCGCGTGACCGATCGGAGCGCCAGACCGTAGGCTTGGCGCATGCGTACCGCTTACCACGAGCAACTGACTGCCCTGACGGATCAGCTCGGCGAAATGTGCGGGCTGGCAGGCGCGGCCATGGAGCGCGCCACCCAGGCCCTGCTGCAAGCCGACCTGGCACTCGCCGAGCAGGTCATCACCGATCACGAGCAGATCGCCACCATGAGTACGCGCGCCGAGGAGGCCGCCTTCGTGTTGCTGGCGTTGCAGGCACCGGTGGCAGGCGACCTCCGCGCGATCGTGAGCTCCATTCAGATCGTCGCCGACGTCGACCGGATGGGCGCACTCGCACTGCACGTCGCCAAGATCGCCCGCCGCCGCCACCCGCAGCACGCCCTGCCCGAAGAGGTCAACGGCTACTTCGCCGAAATGGGCAGGGTCGCCGTCGATTTGGGCAACAGCGCACAAGAGGTGCTGGTCACCCGGGATCCGGAGAAGGCCGCACGGATCCGCGAAGAAGACGACGCGATGGACGACCTGCACCGGCACCTGTTCAACGTCCTGATGGACAGGGAGTGGAAGCACGGTGTGACCGCCGCCGTCGACGTGACGTTGCTGAGCCGCTTCTACGAGCGGTTCGCCGACCACGCGGTCGAGGTGGCCCGACGGATCATCTTCCAGGTCACCGGGCAGTTCCCCGACGAAGAAGAGATCCCCACCCCCCGCTAGGGGTTCAGGGGCGAAGCACCAGCTTGCCCCTGGTGTGCCGCCGCTCCAGCGTGCGGTACGCCTGCTGGACGTCGTCGAGTGCAAACGTGCCCGCGATCGGTACCTCGAGTTGCCCTGTGGCGACCAGTTCGGCCAGTTCAGCGATCATGCCGATGTTGCCATCGGCGTTGCCCGCGGACTTGACGCCAAATTGTTCGATCGCGGCGAAGTCGATGATGGTGTCCACGCGGTCGGGCGCGATGCCGAGGTCGGTGATGGCCAGTTCCACGTAGCCGCCGCCGAAGAAGTCCAGGAAGGCATCGATGCGCCCGGCGGCGCGGAGCCGGTCGGCCAGCCCGTCGCCGTAATTGACAGGAACGGCGCCGTGCTCGGTCAGCCACTCGTCGTTCGACGGCCCGGCGATGCCAAGCACCGCGGCGCCGGCCCGGACGGCCAGTTGCACGGCGATCGTGCCGACCCCGCCCGCCGCACCGGCGATCGCGACCACGTCCCCCGGCGTCAACCCCACCGCGTTCACGGCGGCGAAGGCGGTGGTGCCCGCGACGTACAGCGAGCCCGCCACGTCCCACGACACCGCTGCGGGCTTGGACGTCAGCTGCGCGGCGGGCACCACCACGAAGTCCGCCTGGCTGGCCCGTGAATCGGTGAAACCCACTACCTCGTCGCCAACGGCGAATCCCCGTGTGTCGTCGCCGAGTTCGGCCACCACACCGGCGAAGTCGCTGCCCTGACCGGACGGGAACGTGGCAGGCCAGCGGTCGTGCAGGAAGCCCTTGCGGATCATCGCCTCACCGGGGTTGATCGCAGCCGCCTTCACCTGAACCAGCACCTCCCCCGGTCCCGCCTGCGGGCGCGGTACGTCCCGCACCTCGAGCACGTCGATGTCGCCGTACCGATCGAACTGCACTGCCCTGGATTGGTCGGCCATGACGGGTACTACCGCTTCGGGGGCGGGGCTATTCCCCGGCTTCGTCCCCGACCACGTCATCTCCGACAACGATGCGTACGCCCACCTTCGTCGCCGCCTGCAGGTCCCGCAGCATCTTCGCGAGCACCTGTAGCTCGGCGATGCTGTAGCGCCGCAGGAAGTCGTGCATCCCGAGCGCCATCTCCTCGTGCAACCGCCGGTGGGCGTCGACGACGAGCTCACCATCGGCGGTGGGACCGAGCTCGATCTCCTTGCGATTGCCGGGGATGGGCGTGCGCGCCACCAGGCCAGCGTCGACCAGCCGCTGCACGTGCTTGGACACCGTGCCCTTCAATTGTCCGGACCGCGCAGCCAGCCCGACGACGCTGACTGGCCCCTCGGCGATGACGGCGAGCAGGTGCACCGACAGCGTGGGCGTCGACCGAATGACCTGCTCCAATCGCTTGGGGCAGCGCTCCACGATGAAGTCGCGCTCGGCGTCGCCGTCCTCGTCGTTGTCGAACTTGTCCCCAACGGCGCCGATCAGCTCGTCGATGTCCGCAATGAGCGCCGATTTGGTTTTCATGGAAACCATCTTGCCACGACGGCCTCGCGTCAGTACATTGTTTCCATAGAAACCATTTCTCGCGAAACGAAGGGAAGGGCCATGAAAGCCGCAGTAGTCAATGAATGGGGCAACGCACCGGTCTACGCCGACCACCCCGAGCCGGAGCCAGGCGACGGCACTGTCGTTGCCACCGTCGAGGCCTCCGCACTCACCAACATCACCCGAGGCATCGTCTCGGGAAAGCACTACGCCAGCAAGGCGATTCAACTCCCAGCGATTCCCGGCGTCGACGGCGTGGTCCGCTTCGACGACGGCAGGCGTGCCTATGCAGGTGCACTGACCCGCTACGGCATGATGGCCGAGCGCACGCTGGCCAACCCGAACGCGGTGGTCGAACTACCCGACGGCATCGACTCGGTGACCGCCGCCGCCATCCCGAATCCCGGCACCTCGGCGTGGATGTCCCTCGAGCACGCCGCGGCGGTGAGTCCCGGCGATCACGTGCTGGTGCTCGGCGCCACCGGCGTCACCGGCTCCATCGCCGTCCAGCTGGCGAAGTCGGTGTTCGGTGCGGGCCGGGTGGTCGTCGCCGGCCGCGACGCCACGCGCCTGCAATGGTTGCGGGACACCGCCGGTGCCGACGACGCCATCGCGCTCGGTCGCGAGGATCTCGGTGCCCGCGTCGCCGCCCTGCACGCCGAGCGCCCCTTCGACGCGGTGCTCGACTACCTCTGGGGCGAGCCCGCCGAACAGGTGCTGACCGCGCTGACCAGCCAGCTGGCCGCCTACCACGCCACCCGCTTCGTCCAGATCGGCGCGATGGCAGGACCCACGATGACCCTCGCCGCAGGCGTCCTTCGCAGCACGGCGATCACCATGTCCGGTGTCGGGATTGGCAGCGTGCCGCCCGACGTCCTGGCGCGGATCCGCACCGAAGCGCTGCCGCGGCTCTTCGCGATGGTCGCCTCCGGCGATCTGCAGCTGCGCACTCAGGCCCGGCCGCTCGCCGACGTCGAACGGGTGTGGACGGCCGCCGAGCCCTCCGGAACCCGAGTCGTCCTCACCCCCTAGCGATTTGTGCACGCGCAGCCGCGGTGAGCGCGGGTGCGCGTGCACAAATCGCAGGGGCTAGGCGCAGATGGAGGGGGCTAGCCGGTAGCCGGCCCCACGGACCGTGCGAATGTACTCGCCGTGCTTGGGGTCGGCGCCGAGCTTCTGCCGGAGCCGTTTGACGTGCACGGCAACGGTATTCGTCTCGGAAGGGTGTCCCCACACCGCCTGACTGATCTCCTCGGTGCTGGTCACCCTGCCCTGGTGCACGATGAGGAAGATGAGCAGTTCCAGTTCGCGTTGCGTCAATTCGACGTACCGGTCCCCTACTCGGGTCTCGTAACCGCGCCGGTCGACCCGGATCGGGCCCGCGACGAACAGGCTGGATTCCTCCGGCTGTCTGTCGTTGGCGTTCAGAGCGAATGGCGCGATCGCGGTGATGTCATACGGCCTGACGATGACGGCAGAGGCGCCGGCAGCCAACGCTTCGCGGGCGATGTCCTCTTCGCCCTTGGCGGCCCCCACCAGGATGGGCAGGCTCCAGCGGCTGCGCACCGCGGCGGAGATTCGCGCCGCGCTGACGGTGTCGGTGTCAGCGGCGAGTACCAGCACGCTCGGCGGATTGGCGCCAACGGTCAGCAGCGCATCGGCACCGTCGCGACACCACGTCGTCTCGATCCCGATCTGCGCCGCCGCCTCCATGAGTCCAGCAGCCACTGCCGAATCGCCTTCGACGACAACCAGACTGCCCGCCCCGGTGGTCAATCCCGTTGACCGCCTCTCTGCCTAACCGTGCGCACTCGCGCACACGGGACCCGATCTGGCGTCAGCCGAAGCGCCCCGAAATGTAGTCTTCCGTGGCCTTCTGGGAAGGATTGGAGAAGATCTTCTCGGTGTCGTCGATCTCCACCAGCCGGCCCGGCTTGCCCGTCGCCTCGAGGTTGAAGAAACCGGTCTGGTCGCTCACCCGCGCGGCCTGCTGCATGTTGTGCGTGACGATGACGATCGTGTAGTCCTGCTTGAGCTCGGACATCAGATCCTCGATCGCCAGCGTGGAGATCGGATCGAGCGCCGAACACGGCTCGTCCATCAACAGCACGTCCGGCTGCACGGCGATCGCCCTTGCGATGCACAAACGCTGCTGCTGACCGCCTGACAACCCGCCGCCGGGCTTGTCCAGCCGGTCCTTGACCTCGTTCCACAGGTTGGCGCCCTTGAGCGAACGCTCGGCGGTCTCGTCGAGCGTCTTCTTGTTCCGCACGCCCTGCAGCTTCAGGCCGGCCACCACGTTGTCCTTGATGGACATCGTCGGGAACGGGTTGGGCCGCTGGAACACCATGCCGATGGTCTTGCGGACGCTGACCGGGTCGATGCCTGCGCCGTAGATGTCCTCGCCGTCGAGCAGCACCGAACCCTGGACCCTGGCGCCCGGCAGCACCTCGTGCATCCGGTTCAGGGTGCGCAGCACGGTGGACTTGCCGCAGCCCGACGGGCCGATGAAGGCCGTCACGCTGCGGGGCGCCACCGACAGTGCCACGTCCGCGACCGCGTGAAACGAGCCGTAGTAGATGTTCAGATCCTTGAGATCCAAGCGCTTCGCCATGTCAGCTCCTAAGTCCTACACGCGATTTCGGTTGAGTAGCCGGATTACCACGGCCGCCGCGAGATACAACGCCGCAACCAGCAGGATCAGCGTGAGCGCGGCGCCCCAGACCCGCAGTCGCCCAGCGGCTTCCGGGTTGGTCAACTCGGTGTAGATCAACAGCGGCAGTGACGCCATGTTGCCTTCGAAGGCGTCGAAGTTGATCGACCTTGCGTAACCGACGAGCACCAGCACCGGGGCCGTCTCGCCCATCACCCTCGCCAGCGCCAGCAGGATTCCGCTGATGATGCCGGGGAGCGCAGTGGGAACCACGATGCGCGCGATGGTCTTCCACTTCGGAATCCCGAGCGCATACGACGCCTCTCGAAGCTCGTCTGGCACCAGCTTCAGCATCTCCTCGGTGTTGCGCACCACCACCGGCAGCATCAACAACACCAGGGCCAACGACACCGCGAACGCGCTCTGCTCGAATCCGAGCGTGGCGATCCACAACGCGAAGATGAACAGCGCGGCCACGATCGACGGCACGCCGGCCAGGATGTCGACCATGAACGTGGTCACCTTCGCGAATCGGCCGCGGCCGTACTCGACGAGGTAGACGGCCGCCATGATGCCCAACGGCACCGCAAGCACGGCGGCGATCAACGCCTGGATGACCGTCCCGTAGATCGCGTGGTACACACCGCCGGCGAACTGCTCAGGCAGCACCCCGGCGAGCGAGCGGTTCCACCACGTCGACGAGATGACCGCCTTGAAACCCCGCGAGAGAACGGTGTACAGCAGCCACACCAGCGGGATCATGGCGACGACGAACGAGGCGCCGAAGAGGAACGTGGCGATGTTGTTCTTCAGCTTGCGGGCCGCGCTGGTCGGGTGGAAAGTCGGCGACTTGACCAGGCGGTCGAGCGTGGTGTCTGTCATCCTCCGCTCACCCTCCCTCCGGCTGCCAAACGGGCCAGCGCATTGACGATGAATGTCAGCGCGAAGAGCACGAAGCCCGCCGCGATGTAGGCACCCGTGGGCAGCGGCGCGCTGAATTCCGCAGCGGCCGAAGCGATCTTGGATGCGAACGTGTAGCCACCGTCGAACAGTGACCAGTGCCCGGCCTGCGCGGCCGTCCGCAGGATGATCAGGATGGCGATGGTCTCACCAAGGGCACGCCCCAGGCCGAGCATCGATCCGGCGATCATGCCGCTGCGGCCGTACGGGAAGACGGTCATCCTGACCACTTCCCACTTCGTGGCACCCAGCGCCTGGGCGGCCTCGACGTGACCCTTGGGGGTGAGGCTGAACACCTCGCGCGTCACCGAGGTGATGATCGGCAAGATCATCACGGCAAGCACTATGCCCGCGGTGAAGATCGTTCCGCCACCGGCGAGCGAGACGTTGCCGTCCCCGAACAGGAAGAACCAGCTCAGGTTGTCGTTGAGGAACTTCGCCACCGGCTCGAGCCACGGCGCGAGCACGAAGATTCCCCACAGACCGAAGACGATCGACGGCACCGCGGCGAGCAGGTCGACGAGCATCGCGAATGGCCTCGCGAGGTTGCGCGGCGCGTAATTCGTCAGGAATGCGGCGATGCCAATGGCGATCGGCACCGCGATCATCAGCGCGAAGAGCGAGCTGAGCACCGTGACCTGGAAGAGGTCGCGAATGCCGAACCGCAGGTTGTCCGCGTCGGTGGTGTTGAACTCTGCACTGGTGATGAAGTTGGCGTGGTTGGCGCCGAGCGACGGGATCGCACGGATCAGCAGGAACAGCGCCATCAGGCCGATCGCACCGATGATGGTGGCACCTGCGGCAGTGGCGATGGCCTTGAATACGCGGTCTCCCCAACGACCGTCACCGCTCTTCAGGGCTGGCCCCTTTGGTGGTTTCGTTGGCATGTTCGGAGTATCCCCGATCTTCTGTGGGCTCGCCGGTGGTGTTGACGAGCCCACAGAAGTCGAGTCAGGTGAAACCGACATCAGTTCCGAGTTACTTACGCAATTGCCTTGATGGCGTCAGCCAACCGGGCCTTGAACTTGTCGGGAACGGGGATGTAGCCGTTCTCGTCCAGGCCCTTCTGACCATTGCCCAGCGCCGAGGTCAGGAACGCCTTGACCGCCTTGGAGACGTCGGC
>Ga0105239_10004703_pt1 | contig 16213 bp, 16 predicted proteins | sample KBSC44metaG_FD_92761 | JGI IMG/M metagenome (GOLD analysis project Ga0105239, IMG submission 92761) | Corn rhizosphere microbial communities from Kellogg Biological Station, Michigan, USA - KBS C4-4 metaG | ecosystem: Host-associated > Plants > Roots > Rhizosphere > Soil | place: Michigan, USA...
CGGCCATCCATGCATTGGGGATCGAGTTGTCGAATGAGTGGTCGGTGCCCATCCTGCCGAAGAAGGCCTTCCGCCCGCTCTTGTGCATGTCGTGCGTCGTCAGTGGGCGGGGCTTTGCGTGCGATACCGTCGAGACGTTGTATGTCTTGAACAGGTGGTCGGATGGGAGGAGGCATTCGACGTCGAGGTCGGCGTAAACACTATGGAGACCAAAGAAATGGTTAATTCTTGGACCAACTGCCTCGTGTGTTGACACTGTATAATGAATGCTTCAAGAGTTGCGTGGGATCAGATACTTACCCTCCGAACATGTGCATGTAGAGATTGCGCACCAGGTCGGCGCGGTAGATGACGCCCGGCAAGGCCTTGTAGGTCTTCAACAGCCACGGGAAATGTGTTTTCACCAACTCCTCATTGTCCTTGTCCGTCCACAACACCCACTCCCAATCTGGATGTGCCCTTCTGCAAGTGGCGCTCCACCGCTCGAATTTTGCGGGCAGTTCATTGCTCGACCAGCTCTGGTGGAAGAGCTTGGGTATTGTCTGCAGATCTTTGGAGATCGGTCGCTCTAGCAGCTTCGACGGCGACAGATATTTTGCTCGACTCTTAGTTGGTTTGCGCGTCCCCGTTGGCGGTGTATAACTTGAGCCTGTTAGATACAGAGTTGCGAGGGCGGCGATGACCAGGAAAAGCACCCATCGAAGGGATTTCCGATTGCCGTAAAACTGTTGTAGTGCGTTCATTCCCCGCTGCGAGGAGAATTCCATCTTCTCCATGGCGAGGGGCTACGATGAAGGCCACCGGTAGTGTGGGATTTGGCTATATGAATGATATTTTGGGGCCAGAAACTGCACACGGCGGTATAGATAAACCACGAACTAGAGTCATTGGGATCCGGGAAGGATTCGTTTAGCTAGTATAGTCAGCTTCTTATCTCTAGAGCGCAGGTAAGGGAGAGCGGCTTGACCGCTCTGAGTCTGGTTCCTTCAGGGGTGGGAGATAGAGGCTGGATTTGAGACGCTGATAGCGTGCAGGGTCAACAGCGGATCGAGGTATGTGGCTTCAATCGAACCAATTTCCCAAATTTCAGGAAAGATAACACGACCCAGCGGGTCTTTTTAGGTGCCATTTTACCCGTCCGCCCATTCCGAGGTGTAGCCAGTTTGAAGCCAAGAACCATCGTCGAATCACAGGAAAGAATAATTGAACGTTCGGCAGGTTGAAAGCTCATCATCCCATCAAAATCCCATGCCATCTGTCAGGGTGGACGTCCGTCATCCCTGGCCCTGACACTCAATCACAGATCCAGCAAGGTACGGAATAATAATAGTGGGGGCTCTCCTTCTGGATTCAGGGGAACTTTTTTGGTGGGGGCCCAGAGCCTTTTACCTTTTATTGATCTGGATAATCGCCGCGCCAGGTGCTGGCCGAGCCTTGCCAAGTGTGGGTGACACACGAAAGCGCGTACGCGTCTCGCGTCGCACGTGTCACACGTGCCACACGTCAGTCTTCCAAACACGTACGCTCTACGAGCAGACGCTGGAGCTCCCCCTCGTCCTATGTACTGCATGACATACAAGTCTGGAGCACCGTGGTCGGAGCAGGAGTTCCTACAATCGGAGACCTAAGGAGGAGAAGTTGGTATCTGACTCTTCCTTGTTCTTTCAACTATACTCATATCTTTTTATTCGTCTCATCAGAACCGCGCCAAAGTATTCACCAGCTCGAGTTTTCCCAAGTCGGAGAAACCATCTCATGCAGAGGGTATCAAAACGCCAAATCACCATCAAGACCATGTTGTACAGTACTCCGTACCACCGCCTGAATAGCCATTCTCGGAAACATGCTTCCAACCCCTGCCCACCGTAAAAGTGAATCCAGACTTGCACCTGCCACTTCTTTCTTTGCCAACTTGAAGTGCTCAACTATGTCAAAACATCTCAGCATTGCCCCCGAGCCGGGTGGTTGCATATGGCTCGGTCAAATTCAGGTCGAACTGGTGCACACACCGCTAATGGTCCAAGTTCGCAGGTGGTCGAAAGTTCATGATTTGTTTGAACTATTCGGGTTGGTTAAGTTTGGGGCCAGCAATATGCTGCCATGAGTCAAGTGCTTGTAACTCTTGCCGCCAAAGGATATTAGAGAGTGAGCCTGGGTGATCGTGCTGTTGGCCTTCTCGGAAACGAGGTTTGTACCTGGCCCCAAGTTTTAATATTAATCAGAGGAAGGACTTCTCATCCAAACGATTCTTGCTCTTGTGCTTGCTCCTGCTCTTCTTCTTTCACCTTTGGCTTTGGTAAATCTTCCTCACGTAGGACTTCAATGTGTCCGATTGCACTTCCGATATCATCAATATGCATTTCCGGCCCCGTGATTTCTGGGAATTGACTGTTGAAAACTTGATCACCCTTGAGCAGTCTTTCCATGTTCAGACGTGTAGAGTAGACGACATGTTCGGACCTGGCCTCCTCGACTGTCCTTAAATTGTCGTCGCCGTAACCGATATCACTGTTCTTACTTGTATGGCCTGTAGGTCGTGAAACTCCGACGATCTGTGGAAAGACGGAGATGCAGGTGTAATTGACGTTCTTATCCATGCACATATTGGCGTAACCCCAGTCTACCGGGCTGTTATATGGCAGCATGGACATCTATCACTAGTTAGCACTTCCGATTTTGTCTTGTTAAAACGAGAAGAAGCCCGAAGAGCGGAGGTGAAAGGGTACAATGAAGAGTGCATATAAATCAGATTATGGTGTGACTTGCATGATAGAGGGCCTTCCTTGCGCCTTGCTGCGAAATTGCATATGCGGCTGTGCATACGCCTCCCTTTGAGTTGAACACAATTCGAGTTTGGTTATCAGCCTTCGGGCCGGTTTCCCAGTGGGACATATCTGGCTGGTCGACGTTGGCGCGATGGGTAGGGGGCTCAACAGTCGGGTCGTTTGGAATAACAAACATGCGACGATTATCCTCCTCATGATACCAAGTCCCACAGTGGCCCATCCATAGAATATCCCAATTGTCTCCGTAGGGCGAAGATGCGGTTTCGACATGGGTTGTATTTGATATGTAGCGGGTGCCTCTTGCAAATTGAACCATTTGATGTTTGAACGATACATCCCAGTCAGCATCGTCTTCGAATATCAAGGCAGTCGCAATATTCTCGTGGACAATTCTCTGAAGGACGTTCAGGTGAGCTCTCCAGCAGCCGATAGCATTCACATTCTGATTCATAGTCTGGGATTGATCCAATGTTAGCAAGCTCCTCATAAACTTGACCTCTTAGCAAGTTCCAACTCACATGCGGCAAGGCCTTTGGCGGAACCATTTGCCCGTCTACACCATCGATTTGTGTATATTTGATGGACGAAAGCGCAGCCTGCATAGCGAAGGTATCCTGTTTATCTGTTCTCGTCGGGAGCGAGATCATGAACAACTCTTGGAAACCTAAGGTATCATTGTAAATGCTCTGTAGCATTTTATCCTTAGCAAAGGATGCATGATGGTGTCGATGTGGACGATGGGAACTGATCGCTGTATCATGGTAGAAGATGTCATCTGCCTCAGGTGAAGGTGCTCGTAGGGAGGTGTACAGGAGGATACACGAGATCAGAGCCCCAAGTACAAGGGAGTTTTGTCGCACGGGCGATAATGACAGCATTGTTGCTTCAAGCGCAAGAACGAATTCATGAAGAAGCGGGCAGCCCGCATAAAGAGAAAGATGTCAGACCAGCAAGTTGACAATATAGGGACTGGACCCCCATCCCAATGACAGGTGGACGTCAGGATGCCAACCCCTTACTGAATCTACCGAATCCTGGAGAGCCCCGATGGCGTGGACAAAAGATTCGCTACTTAGATCGCCTTGAGGGACACAAGGTTTGGCTATTTGGCAATTAGTGGTGACGGGACAGAGAACCAACCTGTGGCCAGCCAATAATACAATGATCTTTTGAGTTCTAGCTGTCGATTCCAAGGGCGAGGTTGTTTGTTCAATGCGGATTCAAGGAGGCTGCATAATATCTCCTTTCGGCCAACCATAATGATTATTGCCCTGTGAGCACAAGCCACAGGGCGAGCTAGATTCGAGATTCTTTTTCGGGGAATTGCCCTTGGTCAGGAACGACATCGGGGGAGGGTCTCAGTCTTTCTGTCCAACTGCGACATGGTTCCACACTGGGTCTCCAACACTAGCTGCCCAAAGCAGTGTTGAAAAGTGGTTGATATTGATATACAAGTCCACAAAACTCGACGTTGTCATTCCCATTCCTGAATTGATAATGGTGATGAAGCTGGTCAGCCCGTGTCGAGGCCATAGAGTGCTAGGAGACGGATGACTGAGGCAGACTGAGGCAGACATTGGGTACGGCCTAACCTCGATTTGCAACTGGGTACTCCGTATTCGATTGAGGTGAGACGGGAAGCTTTCGACGCCACATTTTCGGGACAAATTTCGGAAAAGTTGCATCAGCCAGCCCGCCAGGTAGAGTTCAGTCTTCCTTATTAGTCAGGGACCTCATACCAAGGTCCTCCATCCGGATAGCTGCATAAAGTGAGATGCTCTGGATTGTCAAATACTTGGATAGATACATACCTCATGTGTACTGTGTATCAAGACACGTCTGTCTAATTTGGGTAAGCAAGTGTGCAGCATCTTACTCACCTGTCGTAATTCGCTCATTCACAAGAGGCTGTAACGGCATGGAAGCTTACGTCGCAATCAGCGGAGTATAGACGCGGAGCCTCATCAACGGGCTGGTCTGGCCTCGAACTCTTGACGAAGCCAAGTAGCAAAGTTCAAGATGCAAACCCAACTCAATGGAGTTGGTCAAGAATTTGCAAATGAAGATAGTACCAATATACCCAACCCAGAAGCCTGACCTTTCCCAAACCCAGATCCTGTGTCAAAGCCCGAGGGCACCTTGCTGGCACCCAGCTGGTTTTCCCTGAACGCTGACTAAGCGACGCTGAGCTTGGCGGCCCCTGGGGCACCCCTTCGTTCGATACCTGGAGCAAGGCCGAGGGGCCCTGAGCCCGCTTAAGGGTCTCCATCTTAGCCCCTCGGCCCCCAACTAGATTCCTGGTTAATAGGGGTCCCCAGTTCTCCAACAATGACTTCGCGGCACCGTCTATCAGACGTCCAATTGTACAGCAACCAACTTCGACAGAAGCATCCAGAGCCTTGTAAAAATCACATGGCATGAAAATACGTTTCAGAATTATCGTTTAGTGCTTGGAGGCGCAGACTGCCTCCGTTTCATCGTGCTATAACCAATTGGGGACCCCCTGGGACATAATATTGTCCAAGGACAGAGGGACTGAAAAGTTCGAGGGAGAAAGTATGGGCACGACAGCTCCTCGCATGTCGTTAATCTATTTTCACAAACTTCCACCCTTCATCCTCCGTCTGTGTCAACCCAGTCCGCTCCATCTTCGCCACTTTTTCCATCTCCTTCAACGAAGTCAAACGAGAAGTATCCTTGATGCTCAGAGTTCTATCCTCCAAGCCGTGAAACATGAGCGGAAGCAACGAAGATTTCCATACTCCAGCAGGATGCCAACGAGACAGTGCAGAATTCTGACTCCCATTGCGACCTTCGTGCATTGAGCTGGATGAGGGTTCGTTGAGAGATCTGTCGAACATGGTGCGGATAACGAATATGGCCGTCAGAAGGATCAGGGTGGCGGGGGAGACGAGCCATTGCCATCGTGTATGGACGCAGATGTTGTTTTCTAACATGATACCGTAGGCGGGCTGGTTTCCAGCAAAGAGAATGTCCGTGACGTTCTGTGGGAGTGAGCCTGCGGTCGTGTTACCAGCCTGACGGAAGTTGGAGGTGATGCCATCGGATATGTTTTTGAACAGAGCGTCGACTAATGCGAACGATGGTGTGGTATCGTTATCCATCTTCAATAATACATCCGATTCGATTCCACTGTATACGACTGGCCCATCTACCGAGGAGTGGGCCCTGTGGACACTTTCTTCAAGGAACGCCTTCAACCAAGCCTTCACAGTGTTTGTGATGCCGATGCCTATTTGGGACGCGCATTGAGTGGGAACTGTATAGTTGTAACTTTCTGGGAGTTCGGTAGCCTTTTCGGAGAACCCCCATCCGGCGTCTTGAGCATGCCTATCATGATAATTAGTCAGCTCGAGCGACTCAAGGTAAGGCACCATGTCTGTCGTATCGTTAATTGAATATCCACATGGTATGTGTTCCGGATGGTAGCGTGTAATTCCACTGGACTCGTGAACCGCCGTCCTCGTCTGTAACGTTTGTGGTAGAATAGACAAGCTGATCGCTGACATCAGCACACTCAGAACACTATCCAAGCGCTCTATGTTTGGGCAAAGAACAGTTTCCAGACGTGCAGGTGATGGGAATTATGTTCGCTTGGGGTGCATAGATGCCTGCAAACACGAAGCTTGCACTTCCTGGCGTGGTCCACCGATTGGTGAAAACCAAACCGGGTTCATAGAGTCTGTATAGTACATGGGCCAGACGTGGAATGGACGCCTCTATAGACCTCGATGGCAATTGGCAGCGGTCAAACGACAGAAGCTGTTGCCCAAAAGGCCCAATTGCAACGGCCAAAACCATGAGGACTCCGCCTAATATTGACACGGTACTCCAGGTGGATGTGTGCAAAATCGATACCAACGCCCCCAATGGGCCCCTGGTTCCCCGATCGAACAGAGATATGCGGTGAATTTGCCGCTCACTTCTGAAAGACACCCACTTCTGCGGACTCAGTGCATCTGCGTTTGCATGTAAGTGACCAGCTCTAAGTAAGGTGGGCAGAATTGAAATGATCGTGTTCAATGTGATACTTGACGGCCAGTTGGGCACTGCTTTCTGTCTGTGGTAGGGGATGGCAAGACCTAGCAAACTTCCAAGAGCGACGGTCGCCAGCAATATCGACATCAGCTCGGACGTCCACTCTTGCGAAGACACGTCTCAATATTTGTGGGTTTCGAAATCTTCTTATCTGACGAAGTCTGCTCGTCTGGGCTAGCCATCCCCGATTTGCCCCTGTTGCTCGTGCCATTCAAGTCTGAGGCAGACGCCGCCTGGCTGCTATCACTACGAAGACGCGCGCCAGGAGCTATATGCGCGGCATTATCGTCCATGGGAACTGCTTTATATTCAATAGTGTCCAGTTGGGGAATGTGCGAGGAGTCACCATGGCAAGCCAACTTTGTTACATCTATGTCAGGAAAGAGCTCACTGGGAAACAGAGAGGACGAAGAGGTCAACATCTTCTTCAGCCTCATCTAAGACAGAAACGCCGTGACCCGACGTTGATGGTATCGGAGTGATGTGCAATATGCGCACAGCCTTGTTCATGCTCTACATGATGTGTCCGGGATCTGCAGAGGTTAGCAGCCATTGGTTAACCTTTGGCAGCGGCACAATTAGTGCGCCTTGGTGATCTCAAGAACTGGCTTCTGTACTTCAGTGGTTGACGGGATGGTCGGCAGTGTGTGGGTGGGATATGGCAAGCTGGCCCAACCATCCAGAGTGCCAAGTCAATTGCTTAAGGCCAAGGGCTTCCCAATGGCATGGGGAAAACAGCGCCCCTTCAAATAGTCGAAGGACCATCCCAGTACTCCGTACACGGCAGGATATCTCCTCATTCAAATGATTATTCGGACCCGATGCCGCATGCCACTAGTCATGAGGACGGACTTGGCTGGTAACAATAGTGGTATACGGCCCAAGTGTCCCCCTGATCAGGCGTTGTGAGTCCTTAGTGCCTCGCGGCACCAACCTCAGCCTGGTCTGATCAGAGGTGGCTGCGGTCCAAATTCCCACCAGGATTCGGATGACCAGTAATTACAGCACAACGCAAGTTGCAGGGAAATCTGCGGCCGCTTTAGGTGGCACCCTTCCGTCTATGTCGGGTGCTATGCGTGTCTCAGGCTCTCAGCCTTAGCGCTCAAGGGAAGGGGTTTGCATTTAGCGACAGGGGCACTTCGATATATTATAAGTGAATTCTTAGTTACTGCCACATCTAAGCTGGATACAGTGCTGTGATTCCCACAAGCTAAAGTTCACGAATGGAAAGGACTCCACGAGAAAGCTAGCGAGCGCTGTCACGAAATTCCTGAAGAGATTATTACCGGGACCTTGAATAGTCACGACTCGCTCGAAGCAACTACATATCCTCGTACTTATAATACCGATCAAGGCACATCAGCGGCACACCAGCAACCAACCCCTATTTTATTCGTTTCCGATCCGTCCCTGAATGAATGATTTTGAGTTTGCAAATATCTGGACGTGGGTTGCCAGTTGGTGTGAGAGAACGAAACCTTAGGCCAACGACCAAAAGAATCTTAAACTGGCAAAGACGGACCGGGCTCCCTGCCCATCTCACGACGAGACACACTGCTCGTATGACGTGCCCACTCAAACCATCGAGAGTGTTTCTTCACGGTGCCGTTGGTATCTATGACAGCCACTCTCTCCATCTTCTTGTCCTTGGAGATCGAGGCCTCTCCTAAGCCACCGCCCACACTTTTGGGAGAGGTTTCTGGTGCCGACTGTGCTCGCGCAGAATCATTGTCGGTAGGCTCAGTCCCGCTTTCGGGCTGAACACTACTTTTAGGCTCACCACTGCCTTTAAGTTCACCCCTGCTTTGATCTGTGGCTGTGTCGTGCTTAGGTTGCCGCCTTGCAGAAAACCAGTGTCTCACGTCTTTCCAACTAACTAAAAGGATGAATATGACAGCAATAAGATAGGTGAGAAGAGATACTACAACTGTAGTCACTTTGTAATCCCGTTCGGTGTCTTTGGGATTCGGTTTTTGAAAAATGGTCATATTCAAAACAGACTTGCAACTTGTTAGAAACTTCCTGTGTTAGGTGCCTTTAACTTACCGCGACGAAACTAGGAGGGAGGTACAACACCGTTACGATTGTAAAAACAATCACAGAGCGGTTCATTGTTGTGGATCGATGAGCCTCTTGCAGAGCAGTCGCATTGAAAAGCCGTAAAATGCATCAGTCAGCTAGTCAAAAGTCTTCAACACTCAAGTGATCCTACCCCATCCCGAAGGCTCTTCACCTCCTCCGTTTTTATCTAAGATTCGACCCAATAGCCTTGACTCGGCAGCATTCTGGTGTTTCGTCACCAACTCCCAGTTTGATTTAAGCACGAGTAGCTCGTCGTCGTGGAAGTCTGAGAATCTCAGAGAGGGCGTCAAGAATAGTTCATCAAGTGCGCGGAGATCTGCTGCGACAGTTCGGATGCATTCTCCGAAGATCCGCAATACTTGGAGGATCGTGAAGCATGAGGTAGACCTTGCGAAGTCGCCGTCAAACATCCACTCATGTATCTCTTTTGTGTTCATTGTCTGACTGAATTCGAATCTCAAACACTCATCGATACGATCCAGCATATTATTCCACTCTGTTTCCCAGTGTGTCACGGTCACGATAATAGCGGCGTGGAGAGCTCGGGTTCCCTCCAAGCCAGGCCGGAGCTCGAGCCCGCATGAGATCTCGTCTTCATCAAAGACCATACTTCCATCTGACAGTACCAAAACGCGATACATCGCTGGGAAAGTTTCGCCGCGCGAGTACCTTGCATCGGATAGAAAGCCAAAGACCGAAGCTCGCCTCTCCTCGAACACGAGCGTGGCTAGCTTAGAATTGGAAGAGATAATTCGGCCGCCATGGCGCTGGCACGTCAATCCGTCCACCTCAGTGCTTGTGTTCATTAACGATTGGACTGGGACAAAAGTCCGGAAATGAAGCTGGATACAGCACCCCGTAGACGGCTTAAATTCGGCGGCGAGGTCAAGGTCTTCAACATCGGTGAGCTGTGCGCCAAACTCAACCCATTGCTTCGAGTAGTGAGATCTCTCGACTCTTGAAGGCCAGAATCCTGCGAATATGCCTAGAAAATTGACGACCGATGCTAAATGAGTCACGTAGTCATCAACGTGTTTTGAATCTGGAACCCCATGCTTGGCATGTATCCAGAGGCATGTTTGGGCTAGAATGAATTCTGTCCCTTTTGGGTTCAGGACAGAATGATCCAATGGAGCTTGCATGAAACTAACGGGAGTTAGCAAGGGGGATGACTCTTTACATCAAAGAGCTAGAGGTTGCATTACCACATCACACCGCAGTTCTGGTACTTGCCTGAACCAGAAGTTCTTCATAGCAGAAATTCGGTGACAACTTCACGCTGGCCTGTAGGGGGGTATACAAAATCTGTGCCTGTTCGATACCAGCCCAATCCCCGGTCCCGATAGAGCATGAAAATCCCACCACTCGGTGTAAACCAGCCCAATACTCCGGGTCTATACGGCATTTCCTGAACCTGTGGGTCCGAACCCCGTATAGAACTCATATGCCCTTTCAACTTGGCGGCAGACTGAATTGTCCATTCGTGTTCATCAGATAACCACAGACTGAACGGGTTCAGTCTCTTGGTTCCTGTTCGCTCTTCTTCCGTGGGAATGGTTACCGAAAGCTGGAGAGTTAGCTTGTTGATAAAACTGGGCATTTTTCCACGATCAGGCTGAGTGAGAACTTTGTCTATGATACTTCCACCATTCTGGTTTCTCAGAAATAGGGACAGCAGCACTTTGCCAAGAAAGTCGAATTTGTCAGGCGTCGGGTTGAAAGCATTGAGCCATGCTGAAGGGAGTTCAGAGTGAACAAGTTGCTGAACCATGTTATTACGCTTTCTAACCTGAGGATCGGTGTTGGATGACTGGGCTGAGAACGGACACAACTCACTGGCTTGACCGTGGATTTCGATGCTGTTGGTTGAGGAGTGGGCCATTTATTGGCTAGCTGTTGTAGTATATCGACTAGTTTCTTCAGATCAGCCTGTTCGAGCCCTTGGCCGGCATTGTGTGTAGGCCCTGGTAAAGAGTCCGAAGCAGTCGACATTTGGAGCAGTTCTTGTACCTACCGAACTAGCCCCAGCACAGATTTTTCGTGAGCAGAAAAGGAACGAAGTGAAATCAAAGAACAGATGCACACCGCATGCTTTTGAGGAAAGGCTGTGGTCGTGCATATTCAGTAGTTGCATCTTGACTCTCTCGCACATGTCGAATTGCGGGTTGAGCTCGGCGCCTCTCGTTCTATTCTCGGCCGCACAAGAGGCAGATCGCTGGTAAACACGAATGGCTGCATGCAGGTTTGGCCAATAGGGAGGTGGAACAAGTTTATTGCGGAAAGAAACAACTTTTGGAATCCGCCAGAACAACAAGAGAAAAATAGCAGAGCATTATTCCCTTTGGCGCCAAAAAAAGTCCACCTAAATTGTATGGCTTTTCGTGATTTCGGTCGTCACTTTGACCATCTCCTTCAAGAATACGACGAGTAAGTACGGAGTTCAAGCCCGCGCTTTGTTGTGGATGTAGTCGGTGCCTGCAGACCTTTCCCAGCCTTGTTGTGTAGTAAGACATGGCGCTGCGTAGCGTGGGGGCCAACCTGCATATTGCGTTGCGTGGTTCGTTGAAAATACTCGGTTGAATTCTCAGCCTAACGAGACCTTTCGCCTGTAAATAAGCATCTGAATTCGCTGGGTAGAGTCCTATTTTGAAGTAGAATAGGAATATATCAACATACCACCACCATGAACGGAATGGGAGCCTCGCCGGAATAAAAGTCAAAAATAAGTCCACTTCGCATCGCGGTAATTCATTCACCACAGTAATGATGAAGCAGGTAATTCGACATCCAAATCTCGACATAAGTTCTTTCCATTTCCATTGACACCGTACTTCATAAAGGTAAGGATCACCAACCGTACCAGGTAACCTAAAGTTGATGAGGTACAGGGCGTACCCAATGACTATCCCGGAAAGCACGTGTGCGAAGGGGAGTAGGAGTCGCTCAAATCAATGCTGGATCGCTTTACGCACACAACGAGGACGAAATCGGCTATTACGCACCGGAGCTCACGCTGAGGCTGCGTCGAAGTTGAGCCAGGTCACATGATATCTGGGTTAGGGCGGCAGGGCGCGCTCCCAAACGTGGAGCAGATCAGATGTCGCCGCTGAATACCAAACCAACCAACCGCGATTTAATTACTCGGTACGGAGTACTGTTTATCACGGGTGCTTACATACCTGGAGAGCTTGTTTCTCCACTCAACTCCCCAGGGAGGCAAAGATGTTCATGTGCTGAGCACAGTCATAATTGTTGATTCTGCCTTTTGCTAAGACATGAACAAGCTAATGCTTGGTGAAGCAGAAGGATCCCGAAGCGAAGTCCCAGTGCTCCGTATAGAGGAAGGCTCTTTGGCAAGAATACTCGTCATAGATTAGAGTTCAGGAATGGCTTACTTGCTCCTGTAATTTTCGGCTTGGATGGTACGCCGTAGTCAGTGGACAGAAGTACGTGGAATTCCGATCTGAGATGGAAACGAGCATAGCACCTGTGCATGACTATACTTTGTTTGGAGTAGTAGCTAGGTTGAAGGGCTGAGTAGTGCCAGGCGAAGGATTTTCGCTGGTAACATTTGAACGCCACTAACCTAAATGATGAATGATTAAACTAGAAATCCTTGTTAATTGCTTATTGGGGAGGCTATGTTATTCGATTTGCACTCCGTCGCTCGTATACAGGCTGAGGACAGGCTGGTTACTTGGAAAGAGAGATCCCTATTCGGGGCATCTGCAATAGACTCGTAGATGAAAGAGTGGTGGGAGGGCCATTTCGTGCACAGACTCTCCTCTTTGGGAGCCGGTGAGGGCGTCGTGGCGGTTAAGATTTCAGGGATAAGCCCTAAGACAGCCCAAACGGCGACGCCTAGGACCAAGCCTACTTAACCGTCCCTTAACCGTCCTTTTTTAGGCGGGCCTCATGCCGTAAGCCCAAGGCGGTAGGAGCTCCAGTGCTCTGCTGCGTTGTGTAGGCTGTGGGTGCTGTGAGCCTGCGACCGTTGGTGTCTACAGCTCGAGGCACGAATGCTGACTCCTCAGTAGTAAGTACCTCGTCGGCTCCCCTTTCAAATTAACCAAGTAAGGAGTCCAAGCCGTGAAGATCCCCTGGCCCAAGAGTTGCCAAATTGGTCCTTCCACGGCCAGAGCTTCGCCTTGTCTCCACTACCCGAGGAACAAGCTGAAGGCTTGACCGACTCCTGTTTCAGCTGCAGGGGGACGGTCATCAACAGACCATCCTAACGCTCACTCCTCATCAACTCTGGTCGTCTCAAACTATCCAGTGAGAAATTTCGCGGTGGAACTCGATCGAATCCATGAAATAATGGATTCGATTCTTCATACCCAAAACTGCTGCTGGGGCGGAACCTGCGCCTCCCCTGACAATCTGTTTGGCTCCATCGCCTCCGAACCTGGCCTCATCCCTTGGGCCTTGACCACGAAAGAAGCTTTGAAGGATTCATTACCGCCTCCTTCGTTTTCTTTTCACTTTTCCGTTTTACCATTGTTATCGAGCGAACGAGTGTCGCCAATGTCGCCATCGGCCTCCCAGAAATAGCCCCCAGGAGGATCTCCTTGCTTACCTACTCCATAACACTCGGTAATGCCACTATTCACCACTACTGGCTGTGGGTAACCCCCGGACTGGTCTGGAATTCTTGGAGGATCCGCTGTTTGCTGGCTGACTTGAACATAATCCATGTCCTCACCTTTCGACAAATTTACATTTCAATTCAAGGTACCCTCTGTTCTGCTCGATCTCTTCGTCTCGTCTCGTCTCGTTTCTCTCGTTTCTCTTCTTTTACTCCTCACCTCCAACAGTATTCAGGTGTTGATCACCTTATTGCCAGCCTGTCAGGCTGTCTGGTCTGTTCGTTGATTCCTCCTCTTCTCGTCCTCGGTCTGCGTGAGGCAACTACAACCCTTTACAACTACCACCTTCCCCCGTCATTCGTTCCACAACATCCAACAATGGATTCAGACAAAAATATGAAGCACGAGGTCACCGACTTTGCCTCCTCCAGTGGCTCTAATACGCACGTTCCCGACACAGAGAACCATGAACGTTCCTTTACCCCCATTCCACTGAGACAGAAAACACACACCTCCATGGAGCTGGATGACTTCTTCAAAGGTCCTCGGGACATGTACCATCACTCCAAGGTGCCTTATTTCCTCCGACTACACGGCAGCGTGGTTCCCAGACTCATCGTTCCCCTGGTCTTCGTTGCCGCCTGGGCCTCCATGGTCACATGTATCGACCGTCTGTACCGTCCTATTGGTATTGCCCCAGTCCTCCTTACCGTCACAGGTTTCGTGGTCGGTTTGGCCCTGTCTTTCCGTTCCACCACCGCCTACGAAAGATACAGCGAGGGACGAAAGTACTGGTCTGCGTTGCACATGAGTGGCCGGAATCTCGCCCGTATTATCTGGATCCATATCCCAGAGAGACATGAGGAGGATCGAGCCCTGGGAAAAGCTGATATCCTTGCAAAGTTGACGGCTTTGAATCTCATCAACGCCTTTGCTGTTTCTCTGAAACATCGACTTCGATTTGAGCCTGCCGCAGATTATCCAGATCTCGCCCCTCTAATCGGTAGCATTCGTACCCTCGCCCAGGATGCCGATCAATCCACCTTGAGACCAAAGGAACCTTCGCCATGGAAGGCCGCCTCGGAGTACCTTGATCTCCCCATGGGACTCTCCAATCCCCGCAAGGTCATTAAGCAAAGCAAAGAGAATTTGGGCAATATCCCACTCGAGACTCTCAATTATCTGTCCGCCTACGTCGAGGAATGCATTCAAAACGGACAACTCAAGACTGCCGCTCATCAGACTCAAATCATGAACGCTCTCGCAACTCTCGGCGACATCTTGAGCGGCACAGAAAGGATTCTCAATACACCCGTTCCCCTAGCCTACTCCATCTCTATCAGTCAAATCACCTGGGCTTATATCTTGGTGCTACCGTTCCAACTGGTCTCGGCCCTCAAGTGGATTACCATATTCGGCACCATGCTCGGAGCATACATCGTTCTTGGCCTTGCTGCTATTGGATACGAGATTGAAAACCCATTCGGCACCGATGTCAACGACCTTCCGTTGGATAGTTACTGCCGCGAACTTGCAGCTGATATCGATGTGCTTACTTCGCTCCCTCCCCCAAGCACCCGAAGATTCATCGAAAACGACTCAAATTTGGTTCTGTACCCACTGAGCGATGGTGGTCACAGTAGCTGGGGCCAGAAGTCTGTCGCCGATATCCGACGGGCTTTGAGATCCAAAGCAACCACCAGCGCCCAGAGCGTCGAGATTGACAGGGCTGTAGATCAGATCGAAAGCACCGAGGCTGCGAGGCAGGCTGCCCTCAAGCAAGAGCAACAGCAGCATCTGCCAAAGCAAGAACAGCCCTCGCGCCCGGCTGACGCTAGCGATGCGGTTTAATCCTTTAATCGAACCCGGATAATAAGTCTGACATTCCGAGTGAGGAAACAAAAGAACCATCGTCTCTCGTGACGTGGTATCATGAATTTGCTGCATGATTAGCGTATGGTTGGCAATCAGCGATGGGAGAAAAGCAAACTTGGACTTGCGCAATTGAAATTGAACTGATCGTGAAAGCGAGGGTGTATATCATAGTGGTTTTTCGGAGCGGTTAGCTGGGCTGAACTATTGTGTTGTCTTCATTTCTACACATGGATACATGAATATAAGTTCCATCTCGGACTTTAAAAGATGACATGCTCGGCGACCGTAGCCTTTGATCGATGCAATGAACCTTGGTAGACTAGCTCGACATGGACGTCTGCAGCTCCTCACGCATGGGTGCATTCGGATATCCGTCCTCTGCCTCGTCCATTCACATTCCCATCTCTTTCTTCTCACACCATCTAGCTCAAGCATCCTTGCTCTTCGCGCCCAACTCTCTGGGCACACCGTCCTTCTCGGCCATCTCATTGAGGACCCTCTCGGCAATCTTCATGGCGTCGACGCCGGCTGGCACGCCACAGTAGGTGGTGGCATGGAGGATGGCCTCGCGGATCTCGGTCTCGGAGAGGCCGTTGTTCCTGGCGCCGCGGACGTGGACGGCCAGCTCGGGCGCGCGGTTGAGGGCCATCAGCATGCCGATGTTGAGCAGGGAGCGGTCGCGGCGCGCCAGCCCCGGTCGCGTCCACGCGTACCCCCAGCACCACTCCGTCACCAGCTCCTGGCCCGCCCGCGAGAACTCGGTCGACCCGTTCTCCAGCGCGCGGTCCACGTACGAGTCGCCCACCACCGCCCGCCGCACCGCCA
>Ga0105239_10004705_pt1 | contig 16207 bp, 10 predicted proteins | sample KBSC44metaG_FD_92761 | JGI IMG/M metagenome (GOLD analysis project Ga0105239, IMG submission 92761) | Corn rhizosphere microbial communities from Kellogg Biological Station, Michigan, USA - KBS C4-4 metaG | ecosystem: Host-associated > Plants > Roots > Rhizosphere > Soil | place: Michigan, USA...
ATGTCCAGGTTAACGGAAGAGCTTCCGGGACGTACCACGTGGTCGGCAGCGAGCGCATGGCCACGTTCACCATCACGGCCAACGATGTCGCCTCGCCTCTCCCCGTCGTCCTGACCGCGTCCGACGGGAACGGCTCGACCCTTCCGTTGACCGTAACCGTGCAACCGTTCCTTCGCGCGCTAGTCACCCGACCGCCCACCGCCGCGTCCGGAAGCGCGCTCACCGCGTACGTCTACCCATACGAGCAGCCCGCCACCCGCCAAGTCGTTTCCTTCTCGGGCGACGTCCCCGGCGCGGTTCTCCCCGGCCAGATTTGCACGATCGCCGGATTGGACGCCGGCAAGACCTCCGGTCCGACGACGACCACCATAAACCTCGGCTCCGTCGATTCCACCTCGACGGTAACCCTCGCCGCAACCGCCGCGACCGGCAGCACCGCCCTCTCCGCCTTCACGATGAACCCCATCCAGATTCAGTCGATGGGATTCGCTTTCCCTTCGGTCGCGATGGGCGGCTCGCAAACCCTGAACATGACGCTCACCGGCGCCGTGCCCACCGATACCACGATCGTGGTGAATCTGGCGAACAAGCAACTCGGCCAAAGCCTCAGCCTGTTCTTTCCCGCCGGCACATCTTTTGCGACCGTCGACTTCAACGCCAGCGAGTACATCGGCATTGAGGGTTCAAAGTCGGTCAGCTACTCCGCGACCGTGGGCGGCGCTAAAGCGACCGCCTCCTTCCAGATGGTCACCAGTGGATTCACCTTCGTTCCCGATCGCACCGATGTCGGCGAGGGCAACCCCGTCACGTTCAGCGCGACCACCCAGGAAACGATCGCTATGCCCGAAAGCCTCGTGGTCAACAGCACGGCGCCGGGGACGATCCCCGGCTTCACCCTTGGCGTCTCCGATCCTTCGGGTTCGCAAACCATCAGCACGGCATTCGCCGGACTCACTTCATCGAAGGTAGTGCGAATGGACTCCGCCTTCGTCGCTGCGGACGGCAGCCTGATCACCCCGGTGCATTCGGCGACCGTCACGGTTCATCCCGAGCTCACTTCGATCACGCTTTCCACGTCGACCGTGCAAGGAGGAAGCGTCCTCGTCGGGCAATTCAACCTGTTCGAGCCCTGCATGACCGGCCAAAGACTAACCGTGCTCAGCAACAGTCCATTGGTGACATTTAGCGGCGGCTCGACGGGAACAGCCATTCAACTGAACCGGGGAGGATCTCCGACCGTCTCGTTCGTAATCTTCACGAAACCCGTGACCCGAAAAACATCGGTGCTCCTCACGTTCCCTACCCCGCTCGGCTACAAGACCCGGTCTCTATCGGTAACCCTGACCCCGTAAAGGAGAGGGGCTGGGTTGGAGGCATTGCCCCCACCCAGCCCCAAACAATGCCGACCGAAGAGACCTACGATTCGCCGACGGCCTGCGTAAAGACCGCCTTGATGACCTCGTCCGCCGTCGTCCAACCGGCCAGGATCTTCGCCTTGCCGTCTTCCATCATTGTGCGGTACCCCTGCTTCTTCGCGACCACGCTGAGGTCGGCAAAGTCCACCTGAGCCGCGATCGCCGCCCGGAACTCCGGCGTACCCACGACCAGCTCGAACACGCCGATACGACCCTTATAGCCCGTACCGCGACAATCCGGGCAGCCGGCGCCCTTCGCAAAGCGGGCCTGTGAAAGCTCCGCTTCCGTGAACCGAAGAATGTCCATCTCGTCCACGCCCGGCTTATACGGCTGGCGGCACTTCGGACAGTTCAAGCGGACCAAACGCTGAGCAAGGATGGCGCAGAGAACGCCGCCAATCAAGTACCGCTCCGCGTTCATGTCGACCATACGGCCGATCGTTTCGATGGCGTTGTTGGTGTGAAGCGTGCTGAGCACCAAGTGACCCGTCAGACCGGCCTGAATGCCGATCGCGAGCGACTCAGGGTCGCGCATTTCTCCGACGAGCATGATGTCCGGGTCCTGACGAAGGAAGGTGCGCATAACCCGCGGGAACGTCATGCGCTCCGTGACCTGGACCTGGGCGATGTACTTGTCGTACTCGTACTCGATCGGGTCCTCGACCGTCACGATATTCTTCTGCCGCGAGTCCAACTGGTGGAGCGAAGCGTAAAGCGTGGAAGTCTTTCCGGAACCGGTAGGGCCCGTAACCAAGATCAGGCCGTAGGGCATCTGCACCGCACGTCGCCACTTGGCAAGCACGTCTTCCGGCATACCCAGCTTGGTCATATCGACCTTCATCGCGTTCGGGTCGAGAAGACGCATAACGAACTTCTCCCCGTTCAAACACGGGATACAAGAAGCACGAGCGGAGAGCCGCCGCCCCATGTACTCCATGTCGATACGACCGTCCTGCGGCTCGCGGTTTTCGTCGATTCGCATACCGGAAGCGAGCTTCAGACGGGCGATAACGTTCTGCGCCTGTTCGCTCGGTAGCTGACCCGTATCGTGCAAGACGCCGTCTTGGCGGTAACGAATCTTGAGCTGGTCCCGCTCCGGCTGCAAGTGGATGTCTGAGGTACCCGTATCGAGGGCATTCATGAAGATCGAGTCGGTAATACCGACCGCGATCGACATTTCCTGGCCTCCCATCTCCCGGATATTTCCCTGCTCCCGCAAAACGAGTCGGAAGCGTTTTGCGGCTCCGTAGTTGGTCTGTGATTGGTCAGTAAAGGCCATGTTCGATCTCTTAGACGTCCATTATAGGGCGGTTCAGTTCGCCAGATGTCAATCCCAATAACACGGCCATAAAGCCACAACTAGAGACGCTTTGCAAGCGGCCCCGTCGTGATGGGATCAGTGAGCGCCCGAAGCATCTTCCCATCTTTGTTGAAGAGCACGAGCCTCGCCTTGCCCGTCTCCGGCCGGGCGGAGCAAGTCCCGAGACCGACAAGGCATTGCTTGCCTCCGGGCAGATCGACGAGCGCAAGCAATCCTCCTTCATGGAGATTGACGCTGGTCCCATCGTACGTCACCGTGTCGCCAGAAACCGAAACCCCAACGCTCTTCAAAAGAGGAACCAGCATAGGGTTTGATGCAGGAGATCCGACGACTAAGGCATTCGCGAGCGGCTCATCCGGCTTCAAATCGACACGCTTCAGTTGCCCCATGAGAGGCTTAACGTAGTCCGGCGTCGCGGTGTCCACCAGCACACGTTGCGGCCGCAAACCCGCGATCGATGGTGGCATCGATGGGGGGATGTTCTTCGAGGCGATGGTCCGGAATGGATCCAATGCCACGAGCGATGGTTTTTGCCCGCTGTTCACCGTGAATCGGCCCTCTTTTGAGGGATCGATCTTGACCCGGACGTAGCTACGGTGGCCGTCGGCCATCTCCAAAAGCAGATCCGTGTCCAGCCGGTAAGCGGCCCCTTTGAACTCCACGCGCCCGGTCAGTTTTCCGTTGGCCCAGGAGGCATCGGTCAACGTCCAATCCGGCAGCCCCGTTCCCCGCACCCACTCGTCGAAGAACCAGGTTAGATTCTGTGGCGAGAGCAGGTTGACAACCTTCTCAAAATCCTCCCAGGACCCGATATGCCGGGTCGGATTTCTCCGCTGCCACTCCCAAAGCGACCGGCCGAAGGCATCCGGCCCCATCTCGTCCTCCAAGACCTGCAAAACGTACGATCCCTTTACATAGCCCAGAGCCACCGACGCCTGCCCCACATCCTGACCAGAATGCGCCAAGGACGCAGTATCAAAGATCGGATCGTAACCTAGCGGCTGATTGAACGCCCGATGCCGCTCCCAGGAATTCCCGAACGGCTGATCCTTCTCGAACATGATCTGCGAGTAATCGGTAAAGCTCTCGTTCCAGATTGACCCAAGATAATCGTTATTGATTAAGCCGCCCCACCAGGTGTGCCCAGGCTCATGCGAGTCTGTAAACGGCAGCGCCCCTGAGGGGTACGTGGCGAACGAGTACGCCTCAAGCGCCCCGACCCCATCTTGAAATTGGTCGCTCATCACCGTCGTCCAGGTTCTGAATGGATACGGCTTGAAGTGTCCCGAATAGAAGCCGATCACCTCTGCGTTTCGCCGATTCTGCTCCTCCATCACGTCTTCTTTGGCGTCGGCGGAGATCGTCGAGTAATCGATCCCGTTGATATGTGTCGTAACCCGACGGTAGGGCCCCGTGGTTGCGCTTATCCAGGTAACGGGCATATCCATGCGGTAGGTGGTGACGCGCTCGTCGCCAATGACTTTCGAAGAGACTTCGTTCCCTTGTGCGAGGGCGAGCCACTTGGCGGGGCCGTGAATGGTCATCGTGTAGGTCGTCGGTCGCCGGGCGATCATCGGGTACCACATGCTGCCCGAGAGCGTGGCCTCCTTCGGCCCCAGCTCTCTCGCAAACCCCGGCTTCTTAAGCGACCCCGCGTAGGTGACGGTGACCGTCCCGTCCTTGAATCCCGAGACGCTGACCACGCCGCCCGCTTGGGCAAAAGGCACGTCCTTCCCTTTCACCTTGACCGAGGAGACGGTCAGCGTCGGGGAGAAACGGAAGAGGAAATGAGGCTTGGGCGATCCATGCCAGTAGCACCTGAACTTGTCGGTGACCGAAATCTCGTGCTTCAGAAGATTGAACGAGACATCGAAGTTGTGATCGTCCAATAGCATCCCGAAGTCATCTCGTTCCGGCACGAAGAGGAGCTTTCCGCTGGGCGTCACTCGGAATAGGAGTTCGCCGGCATCCTCCACAAGGATCGGCGTCGAGAAGACGACGTACTTCGCCGTGCCATCTTTAGGCTCCAACGAATAGGCGTGCCACCCCATCTGCCCCATCGCGTATCCGCCCCCGGTGCGGATGAGGTCGAAGGGGTTCCGCCCATTCGCCGTCTTCGCCCCGGGGTTCTCCAAGAACTGGGTTAGTGCCGCCACATCACGTTTTTGCGCAAGTGCATCGAGTTGGGCGATCGAGGGTGTCTGAATCAGGAAGGCAAACATCGGTAGGAACGCCATTATATGTGGACACTACTTGGCGCTGAGCCTCCCAGGTTGCACGAACCGGCTCGATCGCTCCGAGTTTTCAGGCTTCTTTACACGGTTATTCACCATACAATGACGAACAAGAATGATTAGCCTGCTCGCCGTTCTGACTTGGGATCAAGGCTCGTCGGCTGATGCTCGGCTAGTCGCCCCAATCCAAGTCGCCGAATGCGTCGCCACTGCCCCTCAAGTCTGTGCCGACCTTGCCAAGCAAACGGGCGTAACCATCGACTGCGATCCCGCGCTAAAAGAAGACCTGATCGTCCTCGTCGTCAAAGAGCGGCCGGCGCGGGAAATCATGTCCAAGCTTGCGGAAACCTTCGATTGGGAGTGGCAGCCGAAGGGTGCGGGTTACCAGTTGAGACCTTCGCTGAATTTTCAACGCCAAGCCGTCCACGGACGTGCGCGTGAATTGCTGCGACAAGCACGAGTACTCCGAAAAACGGTCTCGCAACAGCTCGCGGCTTTGACGAAGACTGGATTTAGAGACACGGAAGAACGTCTAGCCCAACGACTCGCTCTAAAGTGTTTGCTGGCTTTCTCGGACGATGAAATTGTCCGGTTAGCTGACTACCGGCTCGTCTTATCCGCGACACCAGGTCCCTTGGAATTGCCGATATCTGATGCCTTGATCGCAGAATCCGATGCCCTGCTCGATCTCAAGCGGACGAAGATGGCCAAAGAAAAGGCGACGTCTCCGGAGAAAGAGTCGAGTATTGGACCACCCACTCACCTCCTCGTCTCCTTCGACTCTTGGAGCTCTGCCGATGTCGTGTATCTCGACGACCGTGAGCAAGCGACCTCGTACCGCGTTGGAATTGACCAACCGAAGGAGGCGGTGCCAAAACTCGAAGGCCCAGTCCGAATCGCCGTGGATGCGGCATTCAAAGTGGGCGGCGAACGCCCAATCGACAAAACCAAGGAGCCACTAACCGCTTTCGGTCGGTGCCTTTTCGACGTTTCGCATCGTGTCTCCCTCGACGTCATTTCCGACGCCTATGACCCCTACATTCGGCAAGACCGATGGGAGGAAGGACGCCCGGCCTTTAGCGTGCAAGCGAAGTTGCCGCTGAAATCGGAAGGAGGATGGTTGGTCAATCGGGCGTCGAACTGGGCAAGGCTACGCGAAGAGCAGGTCCCGCGCGAAGTGATCCACTTCTTTGCCGAGGACCGTGAGCGGCACACCATGGACGATTCGGCGAGGGCCGCCTCTCAATTGAGACTCGCCCAACTCGACTCGCCCCTTTTTCCGCTCACTCCCCAGAAGTATGGATTTTACATTCTCTTGAATTGTCTGTCCGAGCCCGATGGACCGGGGCGCCACTCCACGCCGGCAAATGAACTTCCCGCCGCCGCAATTGACTACTTGTGCTCTCGGGCCAACCCGGACCACCCGTTATTCGAACTTGTAGACGCCTTCCATCCTTCCGTCTTCGCGGAGCCGGAGTTCACCCCTCTCACCCTTCCGAGCGCGCTTCGCCTCATGCAAAAGATGCCCGATGCTTTCCCGAAATTCGCCCATGTCTATACGGGACTCATTGAAAAGCAGGCTCAGATATCCATTCAAAGTTCCAGCGTGCCCTCGGTTTACGACGTCGATCGCAAGAAGACTTACTATCCGTGTGACCTGTGCACGCCATGGAGTCCGAATCTCGACGAGGACGTTTTTCGGCCCCGACATATGAAGCTCGCCGTCACTCATGCCATCCAGATTCGAATTCCTATAAAAGACGGCCTCGCCATGACGCTCGAAGATTCGGAGGTCGTTATCGGGGTTGACCTCTCCGCAGACGAGCGCACGTGGCCGCCCGACCTTTCCAAGCGCATCCAAGCGCAATCCACCGCCAATCACGCAATTCGAACCCGCATGATCGCGGAAGCCAACGCACGCGAAGAACAGCCACCTACCGAATCCGGCGGACCTCCGCCCCGAAGCTAGTCCCAATGCCACCGTACAATAAGTAAGGACGATGCTCAGCCTGCTTGCAGTCATGACTTGGGGCCAAGGGTTGGCGGCGGATGCTCGGCTGGCCGCCCCAATCCAGATCGTGGAGTACGCCGCCGCCGCTCCTCGGGTCTGCGCGGATCTCGCGAAACTGACCGGGACCTCTATCACCTGCGATCCGGCTCTGAAAGATGACCTAGTCGTCCTTGTCGTCAAAGAGCGGCCCGCCAAGGAGATCATGGCGAAGCTGGGCGCCACCTTTAACTGGGACTGGGTACCGGACGGCGCCGGCTACCGGCTCAAGCCGAGCCGCGACTTTCTGGACCGTGCCAGTCATGGACGAGATTCGATTCTTCGGCGGGACGGCCACCTCATGCAGGCCGAAGCGCGACGCCTCCTCGCGGAAAAGAAGAATGGCGAGTTGGCCGAGACCGACTTTTCTTCCCGGCTCGTTCTCACCGAACTCGCGGGGCTGGACGACGATAGCCTCACCCGGCTCTACGACCACCGATTCGTTGCGGCTTCGAGTCCGGGGCCGCTCGAAACTGGCTTCACGGACGCCGCCCGGGAAATCGAGCGGCACATTATCGAAAATGGAAGCGGAAACCCGGCCTTCCCCGAGATGCCTCCGGCCGAGGAAGGCTCCTCAAAACCGGCCAGTTTCAGCGAGATCCTGATTCAATTTAAGTCGGTGGATACGCCTTCCGTGGTCTATCTAAACTCGGCCGGCCGAGGCATCCCCGCGAACGGGAGCTACACCTTCGATCTGGTCAAGTCTCCCATCAATCCGATTTCAAACGACTTTCTCTCCGCCGCGCTCTCGACCCACCCAACGGACCTTGACGGCTTGCCCTCCGAGACCAGCGAGGGGCCGTCTGAGCCACTTGAGTTCTATGCCCGGTGGTCTGCCGCCATCGCTAAGAAGCTCGGCGTCGACCTTGTCGGCGATGCTTACGATCTCGACAGCGAACTCTCCACCTCGACATCGGATGCCCAGATCAAAAGGCTCTTGAAGCCAACCCTAGAGAGCGGATGGCTGACGAACCGCCATCCCGACTGGCCCCGCTTCCGGAAGGAGCAGCTTCCCCGAGACATCCTCAACTTCTTTGCCGGCCACGGAACCACAGACCCCCTCGATACCCGCGCCGCCGTCGCCGCCCGCATCACCGAGGCTCAGCTAAACTCCCCGCTGCTCCCCCTCGATCGCCGCACATACTGGTTCTACATCGTCTGGAATGCTCTCCCCGAGGGGATGAAGGACGCGCTTTTTGCCGGCAAGCCGCTCGACTTCCACGATCTTCCCTCACCCGTGATCCAGGCCCTTTACGAGCTCGGGGACACGGTCACGGCGCGGGTTACGAACAGCATCTCCTGGGGCGGTGATGGTCCATTCGACGAACCCGAGTTTCGAGACTACGCGAACATCGTCTCCACCTTCCTCCCCAATTCCACCCCCGCCAAGGATGCCTACGTTCCTAAGCGTCCGTCCCCAATCCAGCTCACCGATTTCGCCCACGCCTACCCCTACCGGCTCGGCAAGGACGCAAAAATCTGGGCGCAAACTAGCTCGATTCCCTCGGTTTACGATGCCGATTCCAGCACCGTCTGCATGCCCGGCGCCTTGGCGAACTCCGCCGACGGCTTCGGGCGAGCGACTTCCCTCTCCGACAACTTGAAGCTAGCGACCACGCGGGCGGTGCGCTTGCACTTCGTTCTCGAACCCGGAGTCGAGATCCAACTCGACGGCTCCGAGACAACGCTTGGCCGGTCGCTGAAGTCCGATCGAACGGATTGGCCGGCGGATCTGGTCGATCGAATAGATAAACGCTCGGCCTTCAACTTCTGGATCGTCGGCCAACTCTCCGGCCTTTCGGCCGCTCCACCGCCTTAGCCATGCTTGCCTTCCTCGCCACCGCCGTTGTCATTGCCCAAGGTTTAGATGACGACTCACGCTTGGCCAAGCCGATCGCGATAACCGAATACGCCGTCCCCGCCCCCCAAGTCTGCGCCGACCTCGCCAAGCTCTCCGGCGTCCCGATTACTTGCGATGCGTCGCTCAGCCAGGATCTCGTTGTCCTCCTGGTTCGCCGGCGACCGGCAAAAGAAGTAATGACCCAACTCGCCGACACCTTCGGTTGGAAATGGCAAAAGAGCGAAGGAGGCTATCAGCTGCAACCAACCCCAGCCTTCGTCCGCGCAGCCCGAGACGGTCGAAACCAAATTCTCGCCGCGGAAGGACACGAGCTTCAAGCAAAGGCACGAACAGATCTCGCTTCCGAGCAAAGTATGATCGCGGACCTTCTCGCTGGCAAGCTAGACCGGTTCGACAATGTCGGCGTCGATCGCCTTGCCGAACACCTTTCGGAAGCCATGCTTCTTACTCAATTCATCGACTTGGATGACCGCACGCTGGTAAGGATGGCCGATCATCGTATGGTCTTCGCCGCTAACCCAGGCCCCCTTGAAGTCCCCTTATCCAATGCCGCGCTCAAGCTTCACAGAGAACTCATTGCTCAACTAAAGAAGAGTCAGGATGATCCGGAACGGCTAGGCCATGGCCTAGAGCTTCCTGGTCCAATACCGCTCAGGATGGAGCCCGGGGAGATTTCTAACGCCCTCCTTATCCATGCCGGTTTCCTGTCTGTCCCCTATGCCTATTTGAATGACCAAGGCAAAGGCATCCTGTGGTCATATTGGTTTCAGGAATCGTGGCCGCGCAAGGATTTCGATGCGAGTAGCCTTCCGAACCGGTATCGAGAAGCCTTCGGCCAACTGCGAGACAAAGACATAGCAAGTTTGCCGCCGCCGACGAGCGCCAACCCCTCGGAGCCTCTAACCACCTTTGCCCACTGGCTGGCGGCCGGAGCGCAAAAATTCGACCTTGACTTGGTCGCGGACGCGTATGACGGTGAGTTCGACATCTTTAAATATGGCCAGGAATATGCCGCAACGGAATACATAAAACAGTTCGTATCGCCATCCGCCGACCATGGTTGGCTGACGAATCGCATCCGAAAATGGCCCCGGTATCGGGAAGAACAAATTCCCCGTGCCCTCCTCCGCTACTTCAATCAGGAGGCGCCATTCAAGAACCTCGACCAACGTGCGAAGATGGCGTCCACATTGACCATGGCGCAATTAACATCCCCTCTGCGCCCCTTCCAAACGGATGAATATTTCGCCTATAGGTTGTGGGACTTCATGCCCCCAAGGACCCGACGTGACCTCGTAAACGGCGCCACCATTCCCACATCGCGCCTTCCGAGCACCGTCCTCGAAATCGTAAATGAAGAAGGCAATCGAATCGGAAAACCACGGACCGGCTTCTCCTTGCAAGAGGCCTTCAACGAGGCAGAGTTTTGCGACCATCTCAAGCAAGAAACCCCGTTCCAGATGTTTCAAAGAGGAGGACTTAGGCAACCGACTTTCACCCCGGTGCCTGTTGACCTCGGGGCCATTTTTCCAACGCACCTCGACGTCGGCGCCAAGATGTGGATTCAATCCGCCACGATTCCCTGCATATATGATTCGCAGTCCGGCTCCCTGTCCGCACCCGGTCTGTTGGCAAGATTCCCGAACTCCCTCGATGACCGCATAACCCTCGCCCCTACTCGGGCCATTCGAATCCACATCGAGCTCCAAAAAGACGCCGAAATGGTGTTCGACCTAACCGAATCCACCCTTGGCCGCACTTTAAAGCCCGATCACAGCGACTGGCCACCGGACCTCCTCTCAAGAATCGCGAAATGGGACGAGTACAAGAAACAAGACGATCAATGGCCAGCTAAGCAAAAATAGCCTTCGCCATTGCGTTCCCCTGCCGCCCAACCCTCCAATCGGCTAAAAAGAAGCATATGAAGATTCGCGCCGCCGCTCTTCTCTTTGCTCTGGCCGTCCTCCCCGCTTTCGCCGCCCCGCGTCAGACGCCAGCCGCGCCTGAGATTCTGAACAACGTCCACCGGGTGGTCATGCTCGGAGACAGCATCACCCAGTTCGGCGACGGCCCCGGCGGATACGTTTGGCTGGTAAGGCGATACCTTCAAGACCTCTATCCCGGCCAAGGCTTCGAAGTGATCAACGCGGGAATCTCCGGCAACAAGTCGACCGATATGCTGGCGCGCTACCAGACGGACGTCCTCGACAAGAAGCCCGACCTGCTCACCATCAGCGTCGGGGTGAACGACGTCTGGCATGGCTTCTACGACAACCATCCCCTGGGCGACGGTCCTCGGGGCATCCCGCTGGCCGAGTACAAGAAAAACGTCGAGTCGATGGTTACCCAGGCCGAGAAGATCACCAACAAGATCGTGATTCTCAGCACGACCGTCATCCACGAAGACCTCGACAATAAGGAAAACGCCAAGGCCGAAGGCTACAACAAGGCGTTGATGGACATCGCGAAGCGTCACCACCTCATCTTCTGCGACTACCAAAAACCATTCCGAGACATCATCCGCACCTACCGCAAGACAACGGGAGCAAGAGACGACGTACTCACCGGCGACGGCGTCCACATGAACAGCTCCGGCAACCGGGTCATGGCCCACACGCTTCTTACCGCCATCGGCATCTCGCCCGAAGCCCAGGCCAGCGTCCAGGCGCAGGTGCAACGCGAGCAGAGCGCGAAATAGCGGTCGGAGAAAACCAAGTCCACGCGGGGCCTCATTGTGCGATACTCTGAGGCTCTTGTGACCACCTTCGATGCCATTCTGCCCGCCGGCGGCACGATCGACGCCGAGTTCGCGGCAAAGGTTGGCACGCCGAATAAAGCGCTCATTCGCTTCCACGATCGCTCCATCCTGGAGCGAACCCTCGACGCCCTGAACGAGTCTGGCCGGGTAAGCCAAACCGTCGTCATCGGCACGAAGGAAGTTCTCGAAAGCCCCGAGGCCGCGAAAGCGACCCAAACCCTCCCCGCCGGCGGCAGCGGCCCCGAAAACATCCTCAAGGGCCTCAAGCTCGTCATCAATCGGCCGAACCCGCCCAAAAAGGTGATGATCGTCACCACCGATCTCCCCTTCCTGACCCCGGAGATCATCAAGGATTTCGTCGACAAGTGTCCCGAGGACCGCGACATCTGCGTCCCGCTCGTCACCCAGCAGCAATATATCGACCGTTTCCCGAACGCCACCGCGACCTTCATCCGAATGAAGGACAACCAGTGGACGACCGGCGGCGCGTTCCTCATCGACGTGCAGGCGTTCCAAGTCGCGATGCCCCACATCGAAAAACTATTCCAGAACCGGAAGAGCAAGCTCGGCATGGTCAAGCTCCTCGGCCCCAAGTTTCTTTTCAAATTTGTCAGAAAGACGCTCACCGTACCGGATGTCGAAGCCAAAATTCGGGACATGCTGGGTTGCTCCGGCAGTGCCGTCCTCGATTCCCCGCCCGAGCTCGCCTACGACATCGACGATCTTGAGGACTACAACTACGCCATGGATAACCTAAATGCCCTCGATCGACGCTAACGATCCCGTACAGGAATTTGCCCGGCAGATTCCCTCCGTGCCTTCGCCGTACGGTGAGGGCAAGCTCTCGAATTTTCAGCACATTAAGCTAAGCGCCTACTGGTTCGCCACGAACTTCCTCTGGGGCGCGCTCCTGCTGATCATGCTGCCCGGCGAGATCAAGCGCATGAACCCCGAGTTCCGCGCGGAGGCCCTGGGGCTCCTTACCGGACTCACCGCGATCGTGGCGCTCATCGTCCCCCTCGTCGCCGGAGCGCTGAGTGACCGCTGCGCCTCCAAGTGGGGTCGCCGCCGCCCCTTCATGGCCGTCGGACTTACGATCAACATCTTCGGCTTGATGGGCATGGCGATCGGCAATCAGATCGCGACGCCTGTTCACAACGCCGCATCCGTGTGGTCCGCGATGGCGTCCAGCCCGGGATTTCTGGTGTTCACGCTTGGCTACATCATCGTCCAATTCGGCAACAACGTCACCAGCGCCGCCTACATGGGCGTTATCCCGGACGTCGTCCCCGATGGTCAGCGCGGCGTCGCCAGCGGCTACATGGCCCTTATGTCGCAGCTCGGTTCCCTCTTTGGCGCGGTCGGCGCGGGCATGCTCCTTGAGCATCAGCCGGAAACGGTGAAGTACCTGTTGGTCGGCGTCGTGCTCGTCGGAGTCGCCCTCGTGACCATCCTCGGCATGCGGGAGACGCCACTGCCCTACACCCCGCCGAAGATCCAGTGGAAGGAGTACTTCGCGAGCCTGTGGATCAACCCAAAGGAGTATCCCGACTTCGCCTGGGTCTGGATCACCCGCGCCCTCGTGATGCTTGGCTTCTACGCCGTCGTCCCGTTCATCGCGTACTACTTGGTCGACGTCGCGAACGTGCCGGAAGCCCACGTAAGCTCCAGCGCGACCTACGTCCAGGCATTGATTCTCATTACGTCCACGCTCAGCGGTTTCTATGGCGGCAAAATGAGCGATAAGATCGGCCGCAAACGCGTCGTCTACATCGCCAACACCGCGATCTCGGTGCTGGCCCTCGCGTTCATCTTCTGCCAGAACCTGACCCACGTCATGCTCGCCGGCGCCTTCTTCGGCCTCGGCTATGGCGCTTACATCAGCGTGGATTACGCCCTCGGCACCGACGTCCTTCCGAGCCGCAAAGACGCCGCCAAAGAAATGGCCGTCTGGCACATCGCGATGACCCTCCCTCAGTCCATCGCTTCACCATTGGCCGGCTTCCTGATCGCCCTTCCCGGCAAAAAAGTCCTCCCCCCGCTGGAACCCGGTGGCGACTCGATCATCCACTACACCCTCGGCGGCTACGCCGCCGTCTTCATCCTCTGCTCCGTCTGCTTCGGGCTGGGCGCGTTCCTCTTGAAGAACGTGAAGGGCGTGAAATAGATCGTCTCGTCCGCTACGACCTTTTGAAGCCCCGCAAAATGGGACGACAGGCTACTCTTCTTGCTCGGAAGCAGATTCTTTTTGAAGCCTTCCGAGCACATCCATCTTGGTATGGAAGATGTGATGAATGGTGACGATTAACTCGTCCTCATCGACTTCGTAAATCGCGTAGTGGCCGTCTCCTTGTCGACTCTTCTGGCAGATGATGTACTGCAGCTCGGGAAAATCTCGTAGCACTTTGCCGTCAACGTACGTATTTGCAAGTGCGTCGATCTCGCGAAGGAGAAATCTCTGATAGCTGTCCGCCTGAGACACGCTCCGATGCTCGGCGTTGTAAACCCATATTTCCCGCAATTCGAAGCGGGCAGTTTGAGAATACACGACGGCTAAGGTCGGTTTTCTCGCAGCCACGCTTCCCTGTCCGCAGCCAATTCGGCCCTCACTTGCTCAGACGTAAAAACGTTTCCCGCCTTTGCCTCTGCCTGACTTCGACGAATGATCGCCACTTGTTCTGGTGTTAATTTGAGCTCGCGTGACTGATCAAAACCGTCGTTTAAATGCAATTGTACGGCGTCTCGAATGAACCGTTCGAGAGAGACACCGCTCGCCTTAGCCGCTCGCGCAGCCTCTAAATAAAGCGGTTCGGGGAGCGATATGTTTTGCATGGTTACCTTTAATAACGACCTGATCCATTGTAACGCTTACTCCCGTGATGCGGGCCTACGGCGCTAACAACACCCCGTCGAACATCTTCTCCACCGGTGCCTGGCACTCGGAATCCGTACACGCCTGGTACGAAACCTTCAATTCGAACTCCACCGCCCGTTCCCCCTTCGGTAGCTCGATCGCAACCCCGATCTTCACAACGTCCTCAAACCGATCGTTAACGGCAACCGGATAGGAAACCGAGGCCTTCAGAGGCCGAACCTCCACCCGGGTCGGGACCAACCACCGCGCCGGCGGCTCGTTCGAATTCAGATGCAAACCTTCCGGTACAGTCAAAATCACCTCGACCGACCCCTTCCCGTCGCTCCCCGCTACGATCTCGCGCGACGACAACTGCACCCGAACTTCCGAAACTGGCACTGGAACCGGCGTAACCGGAACCTCAATTTCGGACTCCAACATCACCTCTTGCTCTGGACCAAAACCGAGGGCGAAATCCAACGCCGCCCCGATCAACGACTCCGTCGCCTGCGGCGCCCGGGCCATCCATCCCATCAGTCCCCCGACCGTCTGCGCCGCCCGCGCCGCATCGCCCAGACCCAACAGAACCCGCAACGCCACCGCGTTCCCGCTCGGCACCGGCTGATCGAACACCGGCTTAGACCGCCCAAACAGGTCCTCTCCGCCTTCCGCCGTCAGGAAGAACCCACCCGAAGATGCATCGTAAAACCGGGCGATCATCTCCTCGGCCAACCGAGTCGCTTCCTCGCGATACGATTCCCAGGGGCGAGGCAACGCGAAAGGCTCGCCCTCCGCTTCGAACGCCTCCGCGATCCCCGCGATCCGGAACAGAGCGTCCGTAAAGCAGGCATAGTCATCCAAAAACGCATCCCCAGAGGGAATCGACTTCGTGATCTGGTGCGGCAATCGCCCGTGCTCCGCCTCCGCGGCAAGAATAACCTCGGCGGTGGCCGCGGCCATCGGCACCAACCCCACTTCGGAGAAAGCGATCATCGCCAGGCCATTCCCCGCGACGACCGCCTTGTCGTCCAGCCCGGGTCGCACGCGGGAATCGCGGCGGAAAAGGAGCGCCTCCAAATCTTCATCGAAGGCGCCGCCATGGTCGGCGGTCAGGAAAGGAATGTTCTGACCGGTCTTCTGGTGAGTCGCCTCGTCCGCAAAATTTCCCTCTGGAGAAAAGTTGTAGGCCAGTAGGAAGGCGTCGGCCCGCGCGCCAAGGATCTCGCGCACCTCGGCTTCGCGCCAGACGTAGTGCTTCCCTTCCTCGCCCTCCGAATCCGCATCCAGAGCGCTAAAGAACAAGCCCTCGGGGGATCGCATCTCGCGGCCTAGCCAATCCACGATCCCCGCCGCCGCCGCCCGGAACCTTTCGCCGAGTTCCGGCATCACCTTGTCCGCGATTTGGCTGGCGCGCGCCAAGTTACCGAGCATCAGCGCGTTGTCGTACAGCATCTTCTCGAAGTGCGGCAGCACCCACTCGGCGTCGGTCGAGTAACGGTGGAAGCCTCCGCCGAGGTGGTCGTGAATGCCGCCAAAGACCATCCGCTGCAAGGTGATCATCGCCGCTTCGATCGCGGCTTCGCGAATCTCGATCGGCCCCGCGGTCGCCGTGGCATAGGTGAGCAGCAACTCGATTCCGGTGTGCGGGGGAAACTTCGGGGCGGGGCCAAAGCCGCCGCTTTCTGGGTCGAAGTCCTGCAGGATGTCGGCCACGACC
>Ga0105239_10004706_pt1 | contig 16206 bp, 16 predicted proteins | sample KBSC44metaG_FD_92761 | JGI IMG/M metagenome (GOLD analysis project Ga0105239, IMG submission 92761) | Corn rhizosphere microbial communities from Kellogg Biological Station, Michigan, USA - KBS C4-4 metaG | ecosystem: Host-associated > Plants > Roots > Rhizosphere > Soil | place: Michigan, USA...
ACAGGGACCCACGCCTATGGGGTCCCGGATGAAGCAAAAAGACATTAAAGAAGACAATTAGCCGTTCAAAGATTGCTGTTGCAGTGCTTTGAAGAAGACTTCGTACATCTGTTCATTTTGTGGATTTTTGCGGCAGTACAGATTTACGTTTACCGAGTATTTAATGTCTTCGACTTGCACTTGAGTCATACGACCCGCGCGCACCTGTTTACGAATCGAGTGTGCTGGCAAGAAGCCCCAACCGAGACCGGATTCGATCACGCGTTTTAAAGTTCCGACGTTGTCAGTTTCAAACACTGGCGTGTAATCCGCTTTGGCTTCGTTCATTTTCTTTTCGAACATCTGGCGGAAGCCTGGATATTTATCTGTGAACGAAATAATTGGGCGTGAAGTGTAAGCCTTCGATTCAATCGATTGTGGCAGATTCATGTCGCGGCCGGAACCCACGAGCCACATTTCATCTTTAAAAAGGAAACGCTTTTCGAAGTCCGGAAATTCGATCCCGTATTCAGTTTTAAGATCTGGCAAGATCACGACGTCGAGGAGATTGTTTCTCATGTCATTGATGATCTTTTCGCCCGAGCCATAAACTAATTTAATTTGTAGCTGAGAATTATGTTTCAAGAACATGCCGATGATCGGCGAGACAAGATAAAGACCGATGGAGTTGAAAGTTCCAAGACGAACATGACCCACCACTTCTTGCGACATGGTTTGAATCGCGACTTCGGCTTGTTGGGTAAGATGAAGAATCCGTTTCGCGTAATCGAAAAGGATCTGGCCTTGTAGAGTCGGCTTCACTTGGCGAGTTCCGCGAACGAGGAGCTCGGCTGCCACTTCTTCTTCTAAATTTCGAATCTGCTGACTGACTGCTGGTTGAGTCAGCGTGAGCTTTTCTGCCGCCGCTGTCATACTGCCTTCAGATAAAACTGTGCAAAACGTCGTGAGCTGCTGAAAATTCATCCCAAACCTCCGAACCCGACCTTATAGCAGCTTTTTAACGCACCCGCACCCGCCTACATAAGATTTTCTTATATGCAGCGATGGTGGTCTGCCACCGTGTCTCGAAACGAGACCACTGTCCAGCCTGGTTCGACATGCCGCCTAAGGCTCGTTATGATTAGCTAAGACCTTCATTTTTCGAAGTTTTTAGCAACGTTGATGGGCGCAAATGCGCTCTCCCAGGAGGTAGCGGTGAAGTCTTCAGTCGGCCTATTATTTTTGGCGTTTAGCCTCATCATCTGTCACTCAGCTGAAGCAAAACGATTCCGCAACGCCTATGTGAGCTTTGATTTGCCACCCAACTGGAATTGCAAACTCGAAGGCGCTGAATGGGTTTGCGAAAACGATTATTCGAAAAAGCAAAAAGAAGCGATCATCATTCTCACGGCTAAAGAAGTTGGCCCGAGCGATAGTTTAGCGTCTTACACCACGGCTCTTCAAACTCCGCGCATTTTGCCTGGTAAAGGTGGAGCGCCGGTGAAGTCGAAAGTCATTCACGTGCAACAACGTACCATTGCCAATCAACTTTGGGTCGATGGCATGCACGAGGGAAGTGAAGTTTCGGCGTACTTCACTCGTTATATGGCAACGATCAAAGATCGCATCGCGATTCTTGTTACGTTCAGTGCGCACAAAGAACACTTTTCGAAATATGCCAATGACTTTCGCCAAGCGATTGAATCACTTCGCGTTGTCGCAACCAAAGATTTGCTAAACGATCATGGTGGAGCCGATACTCCGCACGGAACAATTGGCGCGCCAATTGGTCAAAACATTCCTTCTGGTGGTTCGTTTGATGGCGAAGGCATAAATCAAGATGATCTCGCCGCTCGCAATCACAAAAAGACAACGAAACTCTTGTTGTTTGCTTTGATTTTGGCAGCTGCAGGTGGCTATCTCTACTGGCAGTCGCAGAAAAATAAAAAGAAAAAGAAATGAACCGTTCGTTAAAGTTTGGGCTCTTTTTTCTCGTGGTCTTTGGATGGACCGCCACTGCGCGGGTCTTCCAAAATAGCTATGTGAAATTTGATCTTCCAGACAACTGGGCTTGCCATCAAGAGGGCGCGGCCTGGATTTGTGCTCCGACCAACAACACGGAAGCACGTGAAGCCGTAATCATTAGCACGGCAAAGCTCGCAGGCCCCGATGACAGCCTTAACTCATTCGACAATTACCTTCGCCAGCCTCGAACATTGATTGGCAAAACTAAATCATCATTGTCTCAACCCATCTCGGTGAATCGCAAAAAAGTGGGCGATCAAGACTGGGTTGAAGCGGTTCACATGGGAAGCGAAATTCCAAACTTCACCACCCACTACTTCGCAACAGTGAAACAAAAATTGGCGATTCTCATCAGCATGTCTTCGGATCAAGATCTGAAACAAAAATATGATCCGTTGTTCACGCGCGTGATTCAGACAATGAAGGTCGACGCATCTAAACCGCTTTTGATGCAGCCGCCGACAATGGCTGGACAAAATCCTAAAGCTGTCATTGGTCAGGCGGTTCCTGAACCGGTCGAGCAACAGACCGCCGTTATGGAAACTCCAGCGCAGCATCAAAAAAAACTGCTGTTCTTCGGTTTAATCGCTTTGGTCGCAATTCTCGTCCTGTTTGCAGTAAGAAAACTTGTCTAAGTTTTAAGAGCTTGGCTAAATTGAAGTATGCCGGGAGGGGCTATGGATCTCGAAGCTTTTCGTGAGCAACTCGTTGTTTGGGGAATCACTCCGAATGTTTTGATGTTTATCGGCATCATCAGCATCGTCACGCTCTTCTTTAGCGTTCGTGTGGTGGTGAAATGGTATTTCGGCATCCATGCGATTCAGGATGATTTACGCACGATGAAAAAGCAATTGAGCGACATCCAAGTTCTTCTTTCAATGCCGCAAAATCCGCAAACTGTATTGACGGATGATTTCGAAAAAGAGGAAGCCGCCTCGACAAAACCGAAAGCGGCCAAATCTGACAGTTTCCGTTTAACGAATCACTAGCCCTACTTATTAAAGAACGTTGCGAGAAAATCGTCTTCTGTACCAAAGAAGATATTTGCATCAAGACCGTTTTTGAAACTGCCGGTTAACTTTGATGATGATGAAAATTGCCAAAGTGCCGCTGTTTCTTTGTTTGGAACAGCGGGGGTTTCTGACGCGAGCGCCGAATTTGAGTAATCGGCGATCCAGATCGGATACTGCGAAAACTTTTTGATTTCAGATTCAGCAATGCCCACACTGCGCCACCATGAACGAGCAGTGTAGATAATCGGCGTGCGGCCAGTAAGCTCTTGCACTCGTTGTAAGAATGCGAGTGCTGCTGCTTCAATGGCCGCAGGTTTTAGTTTTGCCCAACGATCGGGTCCATTTGCAACCGCGATATCCCACTCCAAATCCATCACGGGCGGAAGATCATCGGCTTTCAAACCACCATGCAGATTGAGAAACGCGACATATCGTTCGGCTTGAGTTTTTGCGTCTTCAGAAGAAGACAAGAAATGATAAGCACCACGAAAAACTTTTTTGCTCGCCGGAAGTTTTCCCATTGCATCCCAGAACTGCGCAAACTTGGCGTCCTTATATGACGTGCCTTGCGTGGCTTTCGCGTAAACATAATGGATGTTTTGCGAAACGAGTTGGTCAAATGGAATGTCCGACGGTGTGTAATGGCTGATATCGATACCAAAAATGCTGTTCATTCGCACGGCGTTGTTGCCGTCGTAAAAAGTGTCGGTCGGAAAAACAAAGCGCTTTTGAATAACATCTGGAGCAAACACTTCTCTTGTGCGTTCCAAAAGTTGTTGTCTGGATGGCTCACTCTCAAGCGGAACCCATCCATCGGCGGTGGATTGATCCGCGCCGTTATCGAGGGATTGAGCGGTCACAGGGCTCCCGATGAGAATCGCAAAAAGAAACATTAAGACTTTCATGACTCGACCTCCTGCTAGGAGGTGATTTCTCGGTCGGCCCACCCAAAGACTAGAGAACCTCAACCAAAGTTTGACAGCTTTCTAGACCAAGGTGTTGACCGCTCTGGTCAACGGTTTCAAATCTGTTTACTTGCGCGACGTGCCAGGCTCGTCTATCTCGCGAGTAAACAGGAGATGTTCATATGATGAAAACGCTGATAGTGCTTTTGCTTTCCGTCGGCTCCGTCTGCTTTGCCGATTTGTACGATGATCGTGTGCAACTTCACAACCAACGCGAACAGTTACGCCAAGTCGATCAAGAGCGTAGCTATTGGCTTGGAGAAGAAGGAGCGTTTTTACGACGCCTTCTCACCTTCGGAAATGCACATCGCGGATTCACGTCGTCACCCGATTGTCGCGCGCTTTATATGGATGATAAATATAGTTATGGCGGGAGCGTTCGCCAAGCTTGTGTCCGCGACTTTTGCGTCAACGTTCGCTTCCGATCGTCGGCCTTCAACGAAGACAAAACTCCATATTTTATAAGTATCGCTCGTGTTTGCAAAATCGTTTTGAAGGACGGACTCGCGTGTGAATACAGTATTGGTGGTGGCCCACGCTGTCTCGACGCCAACGGGAATTATGCCGGCGGCTCAACACGTGGTCGACACCGCCGTCATCAATAGAACTCAATTACCAAACTTCGCAGCGGTCTTTGCGGACCATTTTGTCGCCTGGTTTACAGCTGAAGGCTTTCGCGAATTCTTCGCTGTCAGACAAAACACCGACGACACGATATTTTGGCAGTGAGTGAGGATTTGTACGCGCCAAATATTTGCGGAATTCCGGCGTCGATTTCGCACACCACATTTGTGCAAAACCTAAGAAGAACTCTTGATCCGGTGTCAGATGTTTATTCGCAGGCACCGGATTTTTCTCCGTCATCTTCCAAGCGGAGTATGCGAGTTTCGCGCCACCCTGGTCAGCGATGTTCTCACCCAAGGTAAGTTTACCGTTTAAGTGAACGTCACCTTCAACGATGTAATCGTTGTACTGGTTCACTAAACACTGACTGCGTTTTTCAAATTCTTTCGCTGTCTTTTTATCCCACCAGTCTTTCATGTTGCCGTGTTCATCGAACTTACGGCCTTCATCGTCATAACCGTGCGTAAGCTCGTGACCCATCACGAGACCGATCGCTCCGTAGTTAGCCGCCATCGTCTGATGCACATCAAAGTTTGGCTTTTGTAAAATCCCAGCTGGAAAACGCATTTGATTCATATTCGGCATATTCTCAGCGTTCACGAGATACGGCGGCATATCCCACTCATCGCGATCCACCGGTTTACCAATTTTACCGAGCTGATAGCGGGACTCGAACACACCTGCAGACATCGAGTTTTGCACATACGAATCACGAGTGAACTCAAGGCCCTCGTAGCTGCGCCATTTATCTGGATAACCCATCGAGTTTTTCGCCGCCGCCAATTTCTTAATCGCAAATTGGCGAGTTTTCTTATCCATCCAAGGGAGGCCTTCGAGGAGTACATTCATTGCGCGTTCAACCGAATGCATCATCTCCGTCGTGATCTTTTTGCCTTCAGCACCAAAAGTTTTTTCGACGAACGCACGACCTACAGCCATGCTCATCGCGCCGCCTGTGCTATCCACACAACGTTTCCAACGTGGCGGAAGCTCCTTCATGCCCAAAACAGTTTGGTAATATTTGAAGCGAGCATTCACCGCTTCATCATCCAGCGTTGGTGCGTATGTAAGGAACGTGCGCGCAATCAAATACGCTTTCATGTCGGCCAAAGAAACATCTTTCAGAGTCTTGTTGAGATCCGTGTAGAACTTCGGAACATCGACATTAATTTTCGTGAGATTCTCTTCGCCCAAACCTTTAAGGTAAACAGCCCAATCAAATTTCGGTGTCGACTTGATCAAACCTTTACGTTCCAAACGGTGATACATTTTTTCTGGATCACGACGCTCGTCAGGATTGAGAGACGCTTTTGCTAATTTGGTTTCGAAAGCAAGAATCGCTTGAGCTGCCTTCTTCGCATCTTCTTCTTTGTAGCCCGCGATTTTTAAACCAGTTGTGTTCACTTCGACGTAAGCATCGCGGAGTTTTTTCATCTCGGGAGTGTCTTTGAGATAATATTCTTTTGCTGGAAGACCCATTCCGCCTTGATCGGCATCGCCAATCATGAGCTCTGAGTTTTTCATATCTTGGCTCGGGCCGAAGGCAAACAATGCATCAACACCTTTTAAGTGAAGGTCGGCAACGAGAGGTGCGAGTTTATCGACCGACTCCAATTTCTGGATCGGCTCAATCTGCTTTGCGAATTGGGCGCGCGCATTTTTTCGGATGCTTTGTTCATCCATGCAGGCGGCATAGTAGTTGCCCATTTGTTTAGCATAGGGAACGTCGGGATCGAATTTTCCTTTTGCATAGTCTTCGAAGATTTCTTTTAACAGCTTCTGATTGCGAAGCGTGACTTCATCAAACCCACGCACCCAAGACGGTTTGTCTGATGGCAGATCCGTTTTTTCAATCCAACGACCGCAAGCATATTCGTAAAAGTCGTCACATGGACTGACTTTGGTATTCATGGAAGAAGAATCGACAGAGTCCAATCCTGCCATCGCCGGCGCGCCCGCGAACGACAAAAATAGACCAAACAAAATCTGAATTTTCATAAGTGTGCCCCCAATTCATAAAAGGGATAGCAGACGGCACGCGAATTTCAAACTGGGAATACGCGGCGGCATGGAATTACGCTCTCATCCCGCATTCATTTCGATACTTCAAACGATTGTGAAAACCACAGAGCAGCTGAAGATTCGATGGCTCAGAAGAACCACCAGCCCAAATCGGCTGAATATGATCTGACTGTAGCTGAAACCTAGAACCACAAACCTTGCCATTTTTCTTCCACTGGCAACAGTCATGCTTTTGTAAGAGCTGTTTCCTGTCGAGAGCGGGAATATATCTGACATTTTTCATCGCAGGCTTCCGAGTCACTGCCGTTTTGGCAGTAGACTGGGACGGCAGCACTAATTCTTCTGACAAAGCTACTGTCGTCGCCCTAGATTTCACGGCGGCGGGTTTTACTGTGCCAACTTTTTGCTTAATGAATCGCTTTGCCAAATACTCAAACATCTCAGGAACGGTCGGATTCGGATTCACGTGCGACATCAGAGATTTCACCTGTTCAAGAAGCTCTTCTTGCTCTTTCGAAAACGTAAGCTCGCGACGAACACTCCCATCTTGTTGCATACGTTTAGTTTCTTTTGTCTTGATGGGAACATCGAGCATCTTAGCTATCGTTGTTTCTGATTTTGCAAGATCCTGAGATTTAATTGTTTCAATAATCTCACGCTTTTCTTCAACCGATACAGAAGCAGTTTTCTCTTTCTCACGAACCGCTCGAGCCAACGCTGAAACTTGCATCAAGTTCAATTCTCCAGATTCAAGGTCTGCCTTAACTTCTGGAATATCCCGAAGCAATCGAGCCGCATCAATTCTCCGCTGAGCAGATCCCGGCGTATAACCAAAATACCCAGTCATAAAATCAAAGAGCGAATTGAATTCAAGCTTGATGAAAAGTCTGCGACGCTCGATCTCCTTCACAAATTCAATAATCTCTGCAGTCGTCCGTTTTTCAGTCTCAACTTTCAATTTCATCTCCGCCAACAAAACCGAATCAGAAAACAATTTAAGATCCACGGGTACCTCCGAATTGAAGGCACAATAGCACGGCTTTTATTTTCGATTTTTTACAGCAAAGATGAATCGACGCTCGCTCAAAACAACATTCACCACGTCACGCATGAATGCATAAGAGCCTCATAGAGACGAGAGACGTCAAAACACACGAAGGATCGCAATCACGAATCGAACTTCAGACTAAAGCAATTTCGTAGACACAAAAACCTGGTCAAACAAAAAACAATTCTGCGCAGCGCAAAACAATTGATCAATCGCATTTCATTTTATGAACTGACCGCCACGATGGCGGTCAGTAAGACCCTCTCAAGGACGGAAAATCGAAGCGCTAGCAGAGATCTGCACCTCGAAGCCAAAACCCATGCGACTCCACGTCCGGAAATTTTCTCTAAAAGGTGGGGACCACCCTTTAGAGAAATCACTGCCAAAATGGCAGTAGAGTCCATCGATGCACAAAAATAATTCTCCGACATGCAGTGAGGAATCTGCCGAGATCGTCCATCCATGAGAACGCATGCCGACCGCCATCGTGGCGGTCCGGCCCGTAAAACGGGAGGAGATTTATCAATCCTTTGTCCGGAGAATTGCTGCATAAGGTGGTCCGCACCCTATGAAGTGAAAACCACTGCCATAATGGCAGTGGAACTCGCCCCTACAAGGCGTCCTTGAAATTTTCGATCTTCACCGGGCCGAAATCTTTTAACGACTCCATGCCTTTGTTATTCGCTGGGCCAAACACGACGATCTTGAGATTTTCAGGATGGTAATGTTTGGTGATCGCTTCATTGACCTGCGTCGTTGTGATTTTATCGATCTCTTGCTGGAACGTTTTTAAGTAATCAAACGGCACTCCATTGAGATCGAGAACCAACAACTGACGAGCTAGATCATCGCCGGTTTCCAAAATATGTGGGAAGCGAGACTTCAACATCGCCTTGGCGTTTTCAACTTCGGTAGGAGTGACACCTTTCTCCCGGAATTCATGCAGCGTTGCCAGCAACGTTTCGACCATTTCATGAATCTTGTCATTACGGGTGAAAGTTGAAATTTCAAATGCACCTGGCTCCGTACGTTGATCAAAATAAGAACCCACACCGTAGGTTAGCGCACGCTTCAAACGAATTTCATCCCATAGACGAGAGGAGAACGACGATTCACCAAAGATCGTATTCGCCACTTTCAAAGCGATATGATCTTGAATATTTCGTTTCACACCCAAATGCCCCATACGGATTTCGGTTTGCTGCATTTCGGGTTTTACAACTTCAAGAATGCTAAATCCCGGCTGAACCTGTGGCGTTGTAATCGCCAACCCACCAACGCCTGATTTCCGCCAAGCCGAAAACGTTTGAATGACGTTTTGTTTAAACTCATCATCAAACTGACCCACTACTACTAATGTCGCACGATCGGGCGAATAGAATTTCTTGTGATAATCCACAACATCTTCGCGACGAATCTTCGCGACACTCGCAGATGTTCCGATTCCGTCGTGGGCGTAAGGATGATCTCCGAATAAATACTTATTGAACACGAGGCTCGCAAATTCACCTGGCCGATCGCGCAGACGATTGAGACCTGCAAGCGTGATCTTCCGCTGGCGTTCAAGCTCCGCATTTGGAAACGTCGGCTGTGTGATCAAGCTATAAAAATCGTGCAGTGTTTCGTCTCGATGAAACGATAACCCGCGAATACCAATGTAAGTCACATCGGCATCAACGCTCGCACCAAATGCGTCGGCCCGCTGTTCGAGAGTCTCTGCAATCGCGACAGCATTTTTGCCAGGAATTCCTTTATCAAGCAAAGCCCCCGTCATCCCGGCCAAACCTTCGCGACCTTTTGGATCAAAACTTCCGCCCGAGCGAATGGCTGTAACCATCGACACAATCGGCAAACGACTGTCTTTAATCCAAATAACTCTTAAGCCGTTGTCGAGCGTTTGAACTTGATAGTCGCGCAAATGAAAGGTGCTGGCTTGAGCCACTTCTTCCTTTGCGCCTTCGCTATTGCTGCTACCCGTGTGAGCGCAACCGCAAAGAATTCCAAGCAGTAGGCTGGCTAAAAAGAATTTATTTTTCATTTTTGTCTCCCGCTTTGCGTTCTTCTGGCATCACAATCACGACGTTTCGACGAGTTGGTTTAAAATATTTTTGCGCCACACGCTGCACATCTGCAGCCGTCACGGCTTGCACATTCGCGACATCGGTAAAAAGTTTTCGATAATCGCCAAACAAAATTTCATTGAGCGCTAATGCTTCGGCTCGGCCATTGAGTTTTGAAAGCTCATTCACATATTCCATCAAATAATTGTTTTTTGCCTTCTCGAGCTCGCGCGCGGTGATCTTTTGCTTGGTCATTTCTTGGATTTCGCTGTCGATGGTTTTTTCAACGATCTTCGATGAAGCGCCTGGTTTCAAATAAGCAAAAATCGAACAGCGACCTGCCAACATCTCTTCATGGCAACCGGCGTGAACGGAAGTCACAATCTGTTGCTCGTAAACCATTTTCTTGTGCAAGCGACTCGAATCTCCGTGTGCCAAAACAAACGCAAGAAGATTCAACGCATAAGTGTCGGGATGATTTGCGGCTGGAGTGAGGAATCCCATTGAGAAAATCGGGCTTTCGACGTGACGCTTGATCACTTTTTCCTGCGGTTCATTTTGTACCCACTCAGGCGCAAAAGTTTTGCGATGTAACTCTTCGCGATTGATTTTGCCGTAGGCGTCTAGAATCCATTTCTTAACGTCCACAGGATCAAAATCACCAGCCACCACGACCACTGCATTATTTGGACTGTAATAGCGTTTATAAAACGCATGCAGATCTTCCATGGAGGCTTGATTGAGATCTTCCATCGAACCGATCACCGGCCAACGATAAGGAAGATTGCGATAAAGAAGTGCGTCCATCGTCTCGTGAATAATACCTTCTGGCTGGTTGTCGTAGCGCATGCGACGCTCTTCTTTAACAACCTCGCGCTCACTTTTTACATCGTTCGGATCAAGCAAAAGTTGACGCATACGATCCGATTCCAAAGAGATCGCAAGCTTTAAATGCTCGGGTGGAAGCGTGATGTGATAGCCCGTGTAGTCCGCCGTGGTAAACGCATTGAAGTCGGCGCCCTTCGACGGGAGCGAGTGCTGAAACACTTCTTTAGGATAACCGCGGCTTCCTTTAAACATCATGTGTTCAAAAAAATGTGCGAGGCCGGTTCGTCCCGTTTCTTCATCCTTTGAACCAACGCGAAACCATTGCTGATAAGTGACCAGCGGAACGCTATGATCCTCTTGCAGCAGAACAGTCAGTCCATTGGGAAGTTGATACTTTTCAACCTTGAGTTGAATGGCTTGCTTCAAATCAGGCGTAGCCGCCCAAGCCAACGATGAAAACAGGCTGAACAACAGCAGAATGCGCATGGTGCAGACTCCTCCGGAATTAAGATTGCCCAAACAATTGTAACCAATCGTTTAGGTCCGTTGGAGTAAGAAATCGAATTAATTAAAAATAATGACTGTTTACTGAACGACGAATTGCGAGAAGTAGACGTTTTTCACAACGCCTTTATCCAGAAAACCATTCAGCTCAGCAATTATCTGATTTTTGAGCTGCAACTTGCCCTGTACGGTTTCAACGTCGGTGTAAGTTTTGGTGTTGAGCAGTTTGTTGATGGAGTCTTGTGCTTGGGGCGATTTGTTGATGACTTCTTCGAAGCCCTCTTCGTCTAACATTTCCAGATTCACTTCGACACGAACGAGGCGGCGTGGCACACCATCGAGGTTGGTGTTGAATGTTGGCATCGTGTAAACGACTGGATCCCCGCGTAAAGATTCTTCAAATTTTTCGACTTGGACTTTGGCTTCCTTTTCACCCGTAGAAACCTCTTTAACACCCAAAGTCGAGCTGTAAACGAGGTAGGCTCCGACCCCAAGTCCAGCGAGATTGAGTCCCGCGAAAATAAAGCCGAAAAGCTTCTGTGGTGCACCAGTAGATGGAGATGAATTTGTTGCTGCTTCTGCCATATTTACCTTATCGGAGAATTGACCTCGGCCTTAAGTCCGATGGTAAAACAGAAATAGGTTCCGAAATATGGCGAAACATTCGACAATTTCATAAAGTGATGTAGGTGGGAATGGCTTTAAATAGCGCGTGGGCAGTTCATTTTGTTATTGTCTTAAACCTCTTGGCGAGTGGCGGCGTCGCATTTGCTGACGAATCTCAAACTGAGACAGAACAAACTCCAGCGACACAAGAAGCGAAATCGGTTCCAGCAAGCCTGAAACCTGACCCAGTTGTTGTGCAGCCACCAAAAGGCATGTTACCGCGCCCACTGGTAGGCCTCACGAATTCATCACCCTACGCTTTGCTCGTTGATAAAAGTCTTCGCACAATGACCGTTTGGAAATGGACGGGCGATCAACCAATTTTGGTTGCAAGCTACCCAACTGACATCGGCCGCAACAACGGCGACAAACTTGCTGAAGGTGATCGCCGTACTCCAGAAGGTGTTTACTTCTTTCTCTCAAAACGTGAGAAGAGCGAACTCGATGTGAACACTTACGGCATTCGCGCTTACACGACAGACTATCCGAACTATTTCGATCGTCTTGAGAAAAAGACCGGCACAGGTATTTGGCTTCACGCTGTCCCTGACAATCAGACTTTGTGGCGCGGCTCAAAAGGTTGCGTCGTTGTTCGTAATAAAGTGATGGACGATCTCGTTCCTTACATCACTTTGAAATCGACTCCAATGGTGGTCGAATCCAAAGTCGAATACTTGACTCCTGAGCAATGGCAAAGCGAGCGTTCTAAGATTTTGGCTTGGGTTGAGAAATGGCGCTCGGCTTGGGAAACCAAAGACATCGACAAATATATTTCATACTACAAAGACAACTTCAGTTCGATGCGCATGAACAAGGCGCGCTGGAAGAAGTACAAAAGCATCTTGGCTGAGAATTATAAATACATCAAAGTCGGTTTAGAGAACGTGCAGGTGTTCAAACACCAAGATAAGTTCATGTTCCGCTTCTTGCAAAAGTATGAATCCGATCGCAAACAAGACTTTGGCGAAAAATTCCTATACGTGCAAGATAATCAAGATGGCATGGGCATCGTGGGCGAAGAGTGGGTTCCAAAGAACCAGGCTAACCTCGCGGCCACATCCGAAGCTTCTAATAACACGCACTGATTCGTTTTGAGACAAATCACTTTGGGCTAGTTTCATACCCGAGCAAAATCGCATAAACTCATAAATATATTTGCTTTAATAAAATATGGAGTGAGTAATGCGATTGCTCTTATTGGTTGTGATACTTGTAGGTTTTCCGGCCTTCGCAAAAGCAACATCTGCTCGAGCCACCCGTAGACCCGCACAAGCACTCTCTCCCACTCCTGGTTTATTGAGCTATCGCCAGTTGATTCGCCTGACTCCCGCTCGTCGAATCGCTTATGTTCATGGTTTTAGAAAGCTACTCGTTGAACTCTCTAAGATGCACAACGGTACGCTCATCGCTGATACAAGCTTTGATTACACCGATGAGTCCGCGACAGGCGAAAAGCTGATCGCCTTCTTGCAAGTCATCGATGACGTTTTGTTTCCTCAGGCGGAAGCCGCCGCCAACATGAATTGCTCAACCGACTACCCTGTTGCTTTCGGTGGAATTTGCGGTCGGTACATGACCGGGAATTCTTGCGGCTCCGGTGAACAAGTCAAAGGCAGCGGCAGTCGTTGGTTTTGCTTTTCGAAATCCGAGTACAATCAATTCAGCCCGCCCGGCCAACCACAGCGGCCGTTACGGCCCTATCAACCGATCAGCGCCACTGGAAGCGCCGATCAGTTAAATGCGGCCGCCGCACAACAGGTGCGCAATCAACAGGCGAGCACACAGCGCCAAATGGCCGAATCGCAAGATCTCGCCAATACGACTCATGAAATCGACGTCGCGAACGCAGACAAACGCTTACAAGCCCAAGCGCAAGATGCCGAAGAAACAAACCGCCAAATTGCTTTGCAACAAGCCGCAAGACAAGAGGCGAGTGTTGAACAAGCTGCTGTCCGCCAGCAGTTTCAGCAAAGAGCTAACGGCTCTGTCGCCAATGCCATCGGAAATCAAAATCGCGCCGACACCTTGAACTCGGGAATGCAGCAGGAAAAAAGTTACGAACAAGCCGCTCAAACGCAGGCCGCTCAAGATGCCGCCAAAGCCGATGAACGTATGCGGGAACAAGACAAAGACGCTGCTGAAACTCAACATCAACTCGATTTAGAGAATCAAAGCAAACGCGAACGCGAAGAAGCCAATAAAACAGCAACCCAGCAAGACAAAGCTCTTGAAACCGCATCCGCCATCGAAAGCGGGATCAATGGCTCACGCGGTTTATGTGCTGAAGCCAAACTCTCCTGTCAGCAAAATCAGTTGAAGTCTCGCGCCTACAAAAATGCGAAGAGCAGTGCCCTGCAAAAATTCCGCGGCAGCGGTCCAAAAACCTGTGTGAGCTCAGGCAATATGAGTGGCTACAAAGACGGCGTGGCCAAAGCCGGTGGTTGTAACAAAGTCGCCGATTTCTGCCTTGATCCCGCCGAATGCGGAAAAACCGAAAAGGGCGCCACCCGCACTTACAAAGACAGCAAAGGCTTAGGCAAACAAGCCGACGACGATGCCGATCTCAAAGGCTTTAAGAAAAAGTACTCTTGCGACCAAGGGAAAGTGATTTGCAACCCTCTCGTATTCGGACTCAAAAGCAAATCGGAAGCAATTTGTGTCAAAGGACAAGGCAGCTCTCTCACCGACGATTGCGATAAAGAAGCCACTCGCCTTGAGAAAAAAGGTGGCGGCTACATTAAGGACTTCTTGAACGAAGCTCCTCGCGGTGTCGCCGAAGCGTGGGATGATTACGCTGACGATTTCAATCAAACCTGTAAGCAAAATTCTGATTCGATGGATGCTCACTGCGAAGAATGCGCGAAAATTGCCAGCCGTCTCTCAACCGAAAAAGCAATGGCAACAGGTTCATGTTCCGACGCTGTCGACTACCGACGAATCCCATCAAGCACTGGCTCCTCCACTCAGTGAAGACCAACACAATCCAGCGATGGGTAAAATGTTGAACTCGCCGTCGCTTGAATCGGCATTTTGTATTTGTCCAATTTAACTAAAATCGAATTCACCATGTGACCATGGTCGGTCTCTTGCGAATGTATCACCAAGCGAATTAAATCTTTGCCCATCGTTTGTGTCGCCGTGGCTTCCGGGATTTTATCGCCCGCAAATCCGCCAATCATATTCTCGTTGTCAGCCCGATCGCTGAGCCCAACCGAGACATAAAATGTTCCAGTCGGATCCCCTTTGGCGCGAGAAAGAAAAAGCCCGCATTGGTTTGTTGCGCCAGCAAGTCTCCCTTTGAACAAAACGACGGGCATTGGCGACCCGGCACCAGTAATGAGGTGAGAAGTCGATTCGAACATTTTGTCGGCCCATTGGCTTGGTGAGAGCGTGTCTTCAGCCCATCCACTGACCGACGACGCGAAGAAAATGAGAATTAAGATCCATCTCATGTCGGCCTCCTCGCAAGACGAGAATAGGCCTAAACCCGCAACTTATGCGGGACAACGGAATTGGTCAGAATTCGCGGTTTAAGTGCCGCGATTTAGCTGAAAGAATCTGGTGTTTCTTCTTGGAATTCGAGTGGCTGTGCACTCGCGCTGAGGTCTTTGAGATTTTGCGTGTGATCTTGGATATCTTTGTCCTTCAAAACACCTTGCTTGAGATTCCAATCGCGCATGCGAACATCAAATTTCAAATTTTCTAAGGCTTGTGAAAGATCCATTGATCATCCCTCTTTCAATTCCAGTACTTCGGATTTTTTTCGTTATTTACCACTAGTTTCAGCTTGCGTCCACGCCGCGATGGGGCGCTGCTTTTCAACTTCATACGCCAGTTTGTCCAGAACTGCAAAAATAGATAGCCGGCGATAATTCCACCCAAATGAGCCAGATTCGCAACGCCGCTATTCGGGCCCGAATCCATCAACGTCGCCAGCTCGATAAATCCCAGAATCCAAACGAAGTGCTTGGCCTTCATTGGGAATATCATCATGAATGAGATCACGCGATCGCCAAACAAGATGCCATAAGCCACCAAAAGCCCATAGCCAGCGCCAGACGCACCTACGACAGGTTCCATCATGGCGAGCACGTTGCCAGTAATGAGGCCGTAGAGCGTGATTCCTAGGACGTAGATGGCCGCAGCACCAATCCCACTGACGAAATAGTACACGAGGAAAAAGCGACGGCCCCACTTCAGCTCAAGCTCCGAACCAAACCACCACAGCACGAGCATGTTAAATAAGATGTGCATGATGTTGGTGGAGTGAAGAAACATGTAGGTGACCGGTTGCCACACCCAGAATTGATGAAGCACGCGGTATGGGTAAAGTGCGAAGAGCTCAACTAAAACATCTGAGTGCAAAACCATGCGCTGAAGGATTAGCACACCAAAAAACCAAACGGCGATGTTGATTCCGATTAACCACTTTACTGTTCGAGTGAGCGGCATGGCTTGATAGCCGTTCATGG
>Ga0105239_10004707_pt1 | contig 16204 bp, 13 predicted proteins | sample KBSC44metaG_FD_92761 | JGI IMG/M metagenome (GOLD analysis project Ga0105239, IMG submission 92761) | Corn rhizosphere microbial communities from Kellogg Biological Station, Michigan, USA - KBS C4-4 metaG | ecosystem: Host-associated > Plants > Roots > Rhizosphere > Soil | place: Michigan, USA...
CATATTCGCTTTCTGATCGGTCCCGGAGAGAATGCGGGGAAGCTCCAGCCTGGTCTCCACGCCTTTGCGGGTCAGGGTGGCGATGTAGCTGCCGTTGGGGTTGTTGGGAAGTCCGCCGCACTCGATGAGCACGTCGAGAACCCGCCAACCCTCTTTAAGGGTGAATTTGCCCGCGGTGCGTACGGCGCCCAGGACCACGACCTGACTGACGGGCCGCTCATGCAGAGTTTTGATCGTCACGGTGACGTTCGGGGTCACGATCTCTTTGCTCAGCACGCCGGCAATGCGGTCCTGAATTTCGCGCAGCGTCATGCCGGAGGCTTTGAACTCTCCAATATAGGGATAAGAGATCGTCCCATCGGGCAGCACCACGGCTGTCTTGGAGAGTTCGTTATGATCCTGCACCGCGATGTCCAGCACATCCTCCGGCGAAACGCGATAGGAAGGCACAGAGACCGGCGCGGGGGCGGCCGGCTTCGGGGTGGTATCGTCGGCCCGCAGTGCGGGCGTAGTTATCAAAAACAGGAGCGAACAGAGTATCAGGTGACGCATAGGTGTTCTCTTTCCGTGCAGCGCTATCTTCAATCCACGGTTGAAGATAGCGGGAGCATCCCGCGGTGGGCCGCTCAGTAGGCGCCGCGTCCACAGAGTACCGCCGGGACCAGCTTCAGAAGTATTTCCAGGTCGGTGCGCAGCGAGCGAGAGGCGATGTACTGCAGGTCCAGTTCGATCCAGCGCTCGAAAGTCAGTTCGGATCGGCCGTAGATTTCGCGCAGGCAGACCAGGCCCGGCTGAACCGTGAGGCGCTTGCGTTGATGATCTTCGTACTGTGCGACTTCGGAAGGCAGATGCGGTCTGGGACCTACGAGACTCATCTCACCTAGCAACACGCTGACGAGTTGGGGCAGCTCATCCAGGGAGTATTTGCGGAGGATACGTCCCACGCGCGTGACCCGCGGATCCCGGCGCATTTTAAATATGGGGCCTTCGGCCTCATTCTCCCTCTCAAGCTGCGCTTGCAGCGCCGGAGCGTTCTTCACCATACTGCGGAACTTATAGAATCGAAATAGTCTGTTGTCGCGTCCGACCCGCATCTGGGAAAAGAGGATCGGGCCGGGGTTGTCGAGAAAGATCACGATTGCGATCAGAGCCAGAAGCGGCAGAAGCAAGATCAACAAGAGACCTGCCAGCGCCACATCCAGGCAGCGTTTCAGAACGAGATAGGTGCGTCCGCATTGCGGCGCCAGGCACTCACCTTGTATCATAGGGATCCGTCCTAAATCAGCAGCCATCCGGACTATCCTGTTCGGAAGCGCGCCAGATGGCGGTGACGATATTGTCGATGATGCGCACTCCGTTCTCTTCGCTGGACTGGAGAAGTTCCTTCCCGCCTGCCAGCAGAACCAGTGCTTCCAGTTTTTCCATATCCAATTGATTGGATGTCTGTGCGCTCAGATGCTTGACCGTCAGGGAGTGTCGAAGACACTCTTTCAGGAGGTGTCCGGCGTCGGGGCCAGGCGTCAGTTCCGCCCCCGCAGTCGTGGGGGTCGCATCGTTCTCGCGCCCTCTACGTTCCGCGATCCCCGTCTCCTGGCCCGACTGATAGACCGCTTGAAGAAGCAGGCACCAGGCCAGATTGACTCGTACGTCCATATTATCCGGTTCCTGGACCAGGACGAAGCGATAGGCCGTCTCCGCTTCTTTCAAACTATGTGGATCAAAGATACTTGATCGGATACCCACTAAATTAACTCCAAGAGAGAGGGATGGTATTTTGCAGAAGCGACCGTATATTCAGCGCTTTTGCCTTTTACAATACTCATCTTTAAACTGCCTGGAGGGTTTGAAATGTGCAACCGATTTCCTAAATTCGTCCGTTTCCGGGCTCGCGTTGGAGCGTGTAGGGGATGCACAGGGAAAGTTGACGCCGTGCGCCGTTTTTCTGCCGCAACGATTGCAAAAAGAGAGACGGACTCGCCTCTGCTTTTGCAATCGCATGATAAAGTACTGTTTCCGAGAGCAGGAGTTCTGTTTTAGAAACAGTCGGCGGATCCGATCGCTTTGCGGAGATTGTTCAGACCGTGGCGAAGCAGGGAGCGGACGGTGGTGGGTTGGACGGCGAGCATCTCGGCGATGTCCTCGAAGGAGCGCTCTTCGTAGTAGCGCCAGATGACGACATTGCGCTGGCGGGCAGGGAGTTTTTCCATCGCCGCGGGCAGCAGCGCCGCCGCTTGATCCTGGGCCAGGGAGGCGAGCCAGTCCGCAGTGGGGTCGAAGGCGGCGGTATTCTCCGCACGGGTCTCTTCGATCTCCCAGGTCGCTTCACGCTTGCGGATGCGCCACTGTTGACGCGCATAGGTGTAGGTCGCCAGAGAGAGTTGACGTACGATGTAGGGGCGCAGCGGCACTCCGCGTAAGGGATCGTAGGCTTCGAGCAGCGCGCAGAAGCGGCAGTAGATCTCGCCGGCCAGATCCTCGCGCATATTGGCGTCCTGTCCATACTGACGAATCAGGCGTCGTACCAGAGGAGCGAATTCGGCGTAGAGACGATCACGATCGATCTCTACGTCCAGATACGTAGGAGCCTCCATGGCGGAGGAATCCGGGGACGAGGTCGCCGTTCGGGAAGAAGAACGGGCTTCAAGGCACACCAGTCGCACACCAGCAGAAGCATTAACCATTGTTTGCACCATCCTTGTCAGTTGCCGGTAGAGTACGTTTCAGCCGTCCGATGTTCCACGGGTCCGCTGGGAAAAGCCTTCTGCGGGTGGCATCCGCCAGGCAATTCTCTGTCTCTATCCAGTGCATTCGTGATTTTCGCCGCCACAACTCTTGTTCAGGAACCTGAGGGCGCTCGACCAGACATTTTCGGGATCTAAAACAGTCTGTGCGCCTGCATACTCATATCTTACTATGCAACCCGGCTATTGTCTATAAGGAGAAGTACGTATCTTTTGCGTACTTTAACCGTATGTCGCCGGATTGCGGCCCGCCGAGCGGTTGTGGAGGGCGATTCCCCGCGAACCTGGCGCGTCCGCTCCGGCGACTTGCACACATTCCGCGATGGAGGCATCTGGATGTTTAGAGGAGACTACGCTTCCGAGCTTCACCGGGGGCGTGCGTTGTTCTGTCGAGGCGCCGGTACAGGCGTCCGCCCGGTTCCCTCTGCTATTTCGGGACTTCGTCCGACTTGTGGGAAATGCTCGCTCATGAAAGAAATGACAACATCACTCCGCCGTTTGAGCGCCCTCTCCTCTCCTCTGGGGTGGATTGGATGGTCTCTTTGCGCCCTCCTGGTCGGACTCCTCTGGTTTCCGGAATTGAAACTGCTCTGGATCAGTTGGCGGGCAGACGATACCCTGTCTCACGGCCCCCTGATTCCCGTGCTTGCCGTCGCGTTGGTGTGGATGCGGCGGGAGGAGCTTCGCCGCTCAACGAACTCCGCCATTCCCGGAGGCATCTGTCTGACCTTCAGCGTGATCCTCTATATAGGAGCGGTCTGGGCGGACGTCGCCTTCATCCGGGTGCTGTGCCTGATCTTTATGCTGGCCAGTATCTTTCTCTTTCTTGGCGGCTGGAAGAGTCTGCAAGTGGCGGCCGGCGCGATCTGCCTGCTGGTCTTTATGATTCCTCTGCCGATGACCTTGCAGGAGCATCTCGCCTTTCCGCTTCAGTTGACGAGCAGCAGCTATGCCGGTCTGCTGGGCGGCCTCCTGGGCGTGCCGGTCGTGCGGGACGGCGTCTATCTGGCGGTGATCCCGACCGGGGCGGCGAAGCCCATCTACTCCATGATGGTCGCGCAGAAGTGCAGCGGCCTGACCTCGCTGATGGTCCTGCTGACGCTCGCCTATGTCATCGCCTATTTTACGCCTCTGAAAATGGGATGGCGTGTCTTGATGGTCGCGATCGTATTCCCTTTGACGCTCCTCACGAACACGCTGCGCCTGACGATTATCCTCCTGGCCGGAAACTACCATAGCCCTGCGCTGGCCGGCTGGATCCACGACCACGAAACTCCGGTTTTGATCTCACTGTGTAGTATGGCGCTGATGGGAATGCGGCACGCCTTCATCACATGGACCCAACGCGAACCTGCGAAGGAAGGAGGCGCTCATGTTACGCTCCCGTCTGCTGCTGCTGAACAGTCTGCTGTTATTGGCCCTGCTGGGTAACCACTGGGGACGTCGCATCGAAAGCGCGACGGTCACTCAGAAGGATATTCTCCAGCATCTCTCTCTGCCCTTCCGCGATTGGAAGGTCACCAACGGCGCGATCACCCCCTTTGATAGGACGCAGTTGGAACCGGACGATGTACTGGTGCGCAACTATCTTTCTGCGCAAAAGGAAGCGGTCGAACTGACGGTGATCGCCGGGCATCGCAAACGCACGGTACATACCCCCACGCTCTGTATGAACGGCGGAGGTTGGGAGATCCTGTCGCAGCGCTACCTGGATATTCCCGTTCCCGGTCGAAAGATCCACGCGGTGCGGCAGTTGATGACGCGGGAAGGCAAGCAGGCCTATATGACCTACTTCTTCACGGATGGCGACTACTGCTCGCCGAGCCTGGCGCAGTTCCAGGCGATTCAGCTCGTAAAGCGCCTGAAGGAGAGCGTGCCGCTCGGGGCGCTCGTGCGAATGATCGTGCCGATCACGGACAGTCCGGCGAATGCGGAAGAGGTTTCGGATGAGTTTGCGCTTGCCACGCTCCCTCAGGTGCTGACCACACTCCAGAACACGCATCTGGAACTGCATTAAAAGGGCACAATAAGCAAAGAATTTTGCACATACTTCCGGGCAGCAGTATCTCCTGGTTGGCAGTGCTCCGATCTGTTGCAGGTCGGACCACTCTCGTGGGAGAAATCGGAGGATGTATGGATTCAGAAAGTCAATCCGCGCCTGAGGTGACCGGGCAGAGAACGGAGAGAGAATCTGCCCGCTTCTGGCAGCTTTTGTTGATATTGATCGTAGTCCCGCTGTTGTTAGTGACTGTCTACAGCAAAGTCGTGTATTCGGGCCTGGTAAGTACGGATGCGCTGGATTTTGCACAGGTCGGTCGTAACATCAGCGCAGGGCATGGAATGACGACCTATGTGTTGCGCCCCCTGGCGCTGACACATGGGTCCAATGTCTTGCGGCAGCCGGATGTCACGCACGGCCCCCTCTTCCCTTTTCTGTTGGCCTTAGCCTTCGGCGCGGTGGGAGCCAGGGACGCCGTGGCGTCATACGTTTCCTGCCTCTTCTATCTCCTGACGGTCCCGCTGCTCTTTGCGCTGGGCCAGCGTGTCTTTAACCGCACCGTCGGGCTGATCGCTGCGGCCGCGTTTGCCTGCAGCGGCCTCACACTGCAGTATGCGGTCTCCGGGCTGCATATCTCGCTCTACACTTTTTTGGTCACTGCCCTCTTTCTGGCGCTCTACAATCTGGGCGCGGGCAGGGCAGGGCAGGCAGAGTCCGCGGACGCCCCTCTCTCGACGAAACTGTTGGTGCTTGTCGGGGTGCTCACCGGCCTGTTGTACCTCACGGATCCTCTCTTCATATGGATCGTTCCGGTGATCCTGGGCAGTATTCTCTGGCTCTGCGGTCCCAAACGGCGAGGAGCGGCCTTTAAGTTTCTGGCGCCCTGCGTCCTGGTGATGGCGCCCTGGATGGCGCGCAATTGGAGCGTGACAGGCAACCCCGTCTTCGGCCTGCGCGGGACGGAACTCTGGATGTTCACAGAGCACTACTTTCCGGGCCGCATGGGCTACAGTCTCTACCCCGATGATTTCTACCGGGGGAGCTATATGTGGCCCGGCGTGGTCAAGAAAGTCCTGACGAACTTGAACGGGGTGGTGCATACGATGCCGCAGATATCCGATGGCTGGATTCTGGCGTTTCTGATGCCTTGTCTGCTGTATGGATATAGTTCCCGCGCGGCGACGATGCTTCGACAGACCACGGTGTTCACCGCCATCGCGCTTCTCGTCGGTATGGTGCTTTTCCATATCGAAATGACGCTGTTCACCTGCCTGGTGCCCACGATGTTGATCTTCGCCATCGCCTATCTGAGGCATCTGACGCAGCAGGCAAAAATCACGCCCCTGGCGACATGGACGATTGCCGCCCTGCTCGGAATCACGGTGATCTATCCTGCGATCAGTCAGATGTTTCTGGAAGAGAAGGTCTATGGGATTCCCGAGGCTACAGCGGCAAAGGCGATGAATAAGATCACGCAGCCACAAGAGGCCGTGCTTACCGATCATCCCGAGGTGGTCGCCTGGTACGCGGATCGCCCTGCGATCCAGGTCCCCCTTGCGGATAGCAGGATCACGGATATTCGCAGCCAGTTCCCGGATACGCGCTGGCTTTTCCTGACCCCGCTGACTCGGACGCAGTCCCCGCAATGGCAGGTTCTCTATGACCAGTGTGCGCGTTGGAACAATGCCTATGTCCAGGCGCAGAAGGCAAATTCGGGAGCGCCAGCATCTCTGCGGATCACAACGTCGGACGAGCCCCTCTTTAAGGCGCTGACAGGCTTTACATCGATGCCTCCCATTCCGAATGCCTCGTCTTCGACCGTTATCGCGGCCTTTCAGGAGACAAAGGTCAGCATGGGAGCAGATCCCGCTCAGCACCCGACTCCCTGATCGACAGGGAAACGGCGCTCAGCCGTACTCGTGTGTCCTATTTTGTAAAGGAGGTGATGCACGCGCCGAACAGGCTCTCCATACTACTCGCCAAAGCGGCCACTATGCGCACAGCACTGGCAAGCATTTAAGAAAAGGGGTTTGTAATGCGATTTTCAGCGATGCTCTGTGCAACGGTAGGGCTTCTGGCGCTCAGCGCCTCAGCCTTTGCACAGACCACGATCAACTACCAACTACAGTCCGGGGCTCCCACGTTTTGGGTGAACTATAAAACGTCGGATACCGGAGTGTACGGAGGCGCTCAGCGAAGTGAGCGCGTTCTCGCGGGACCGTTTACGGCCACCGTAGTGACCACTCCCGCGGTTCCCTCCTTCCAGGTCTACTGCGTGGACCTTGAAAACAATACGGCCAGCCCGTCCCAGGTGGCTGTCAATGCTGTCGTCGTGCCGCTCGCAAACCCGGGGCAGCACTACGATGGTACTCCCGGCACCTACCTGGACCTCGCGAAGGCTTCCTGGCTCATCGACAACTTCAATACGGGCATCGATCCTCTGGCCGTGAATGGGGATGCTGTCAGGGGAGCTGCGCTCCAGGCCGCGATCTGGAACGTAATCGATGGAGATGCCGACTTCAATGTCACGACCGGTATCTTCTCGATCTCGACGGATGGCACTGGTAACTTCGCCGCCATCGTCGCCGACGCGAACCTCTACCTTGCGGCGCTGTCGGCTGCGCTCGGACAGGGCGGTACGAACGGGCAGGATTCCGGTGTTCTGTACCAGATCGATCGTACCGTGGCGGGCTTCCAGAAACCGAACGGACAGGACATGTTGGGTGGGGCGGGTAGTTTCCACACGAATGCCTCGCCGGCTACTCCGGAAGGTGCGTCCCTGCTGATGTTTTTGCCGGGACTTATCCCCGTCGCCGTCGGCCTGCGCCGACGCCGTAACAAGTCCGTCGGGAAGTAGCGCGCGTGTCCGGCAGCCTGATCTTCGCAGGCAGGGCTTTGCCGGAAGACGAACGTCCTTGTCAGAGTTTCATTCGCTTCCGACAGGGATGTTTCCAGCGCGATATGCCGGTGTTTTTTGCGGCGGCAGAACATTTCCGCGGGTGTCCCGTTCGCACCCCAGGGATGGGAAATAGGGGCAGAGAGGGTAGTGCATTCCTGCCTTCTTTGCTCTCTTTTTATTTTCTTGTGAGAGGCAGTTTCTCTGGCGATTGGCCCAAAACCCTCCCACAGAGGGGACGAAGCGTGCTTATCCGATGTGAGATTCCCGATGCATCTATAGAACCGTGACAGATGACTCTGAATACTGCACGCTTGTTGCACAGAGCCGTGGGGAAGTGTATCTATAGATTACAGAACGAACCGAGGGTAAGGGCGCTTTCGAAAGGTAGGAGGCGGAAGTAATTTCATGAGGCAGACCGTCGCAATACTGGGTACCCCAGTGGATATTCTTGATATGAACCAGACGCTCGGGCGCCTGGAGCAGTTTATACAGGAACGGCACTTCCACCAGGTAGCCACCGCCAATACGGATTTTCTTGTCAACGCCATGAGCGACCCGGAACTCCAGCATATCCTCCGGAATGCGGATCTCGTCGTGCCGGATGGAATGCCTCTCGTGTGGGCGTCCCGCATCATGGGATCTCCCTTGCCTGAGCGTGTGACGGGCGCCGATCTGGTGCCGCGGCTCGCGGCTCTGGCTGCGCAAAAGGGCTATCGCATCTATATGTTGGGAGGCCGTCCCGAAGTCGCGCAGTGCGCCAAAGCAAAGATGGAAGCGGACTACCCGGGAATTCAGATCGTGGGATGCACCTCTCCCCCTCCCGCCTCCATCATCGAGATGGACGGGGACGCACTGCTGCGCGATATCGAGCGTGCCGCGCCCGATATTCTGCTGGTCGCTTTCGGCAATCCCAAGCAGGAAAAATGGATTCATATGCACCGCGAACGTCTGCGGAACGTACCTGTCTGTATCGGCGTCGGAGGCACCTTCGATTTTATCGCCGGTGAGGTGCCGCGCGCTTCGGCCGCTCTGCAGAAGTCCGGATTCGAGTGGATGCATCGGCTGGCTCACAATCCGCGTTATCTGTGGAAGCGCTATGGACGTGATCTGATGCATGCCGGCCCTTCCCTCTGGCAACAGTGGCGAACGCTCAGGAAACTGCCCAGCGTCGGAAAGTTCAGTATGTGCGTGAAAGAGGTGAACGACTGCGCGATCCTCGTCTTGAAGGGAGACTTCAAGAGCGCCGCACTCTCGCAGTTTCACGCGACGACTCAGGATCTTCTGAACGACGGCGCGTATCTGGTCCTCGATCTGCAAGAGGTCGTCTCGCTCGATGCCGCGTCGCTCGGCACCCTGATCAATCTCCAGAAGCGGGCGATCTACTGTGGACGCGAGATCTCGCTGGTGAATGTGCCGCCGCGCCTGGCCAGGGCGCTGCGCTGCAGTCAGATCCAGGAAGAGTTTATGCCGGTCGCAGATTCGGTCGCGCAAGCCGTGGTGGAACGACCCCAGAGCGGCCTCAGTTGGCGCGTGCAGTGTGGGCAGGAAGCGGCGGTCATCACCGTCCAAGGAACCTCGGATCAAGAGACGACCGCACCTCTGGAGAGGATCTGTGAGTGCTTGCTGAAGGATGGGATACAGATCGATATCGACGTGCGCGGGGTCTCCTACATCGATACCGCGCTGCTGGCTGTGTTCTACCGCTTGCAGCGGCTGCATACCAATGGAAAGTCCACGCGTTTCCGGCTGGTTGCCGGCAGTCGGTTTGTGAAAGCCCTGACGAAGGAAAAGCTCCTGGATCTCTTCACCTTGTGTGAGTCGCCCAAGGTGCCGCACGACGCTCAGGATCTGCCGCCCTTCCTGCTGGAAACCCGAAATTCCCACCGGAATGGCGGCGCGGATGCCGCGCATCTGGAGTCCGCACGCAATTTCTCGGTCGCATCCGCTTCCTGATCTTATAGCCGCGCCTTTTCTCGCGCAGCCGGCTCCGCCAAACATAAAAGCGACGTATCCTTCGGCAGGTGATTTGCCGAAGGATACGTCGCTTTTCCCTTTCCTTCCATCAAGGGATCGTTCTCTGCGATACGTGCTCCAGGGGGCTGCTCTGATCTGCTTTCCCACTTATAGAGAAAGCCATGGTGCGTTGCCGCACCATGGTAAGAGAGCGTTCCGTCAGCTCCGGGACTGCGATTTTCTCGCAACGCACGCGGGTTTTTCAGGTGCGAGGATTATTTTTTTCATAAGCCTCGCGGAGGAGACATCGTAACAAATGAGACAAACCACCAGGCTGCTGCTTGGCCCACTCAGCGGTCTCCGCTTCAAGAGAGAGTGTATATTTCTCGGTTGACATAATTGCTGGACGCCCTCTGGGTCGTGCGGGACGTCGTACCGGTAGGTGTTGGGTTTGGTTCTCTGTTTCCATACTACCTACATGCCACAGAGTCCGAACCCGTGCAATCTAATATAAGTTTTTTTTTGAAAGGAATGTTTACGCCCGGTCGGAGACGATTTTCGGCCCAATTCCGGGTTCGTAGGCGGGCAGGGAGAAGGATCGATCGACGGGTAAATGGTAGAGGGAGTCGCATCGCGCGGCCAGCAAATAGATGAGATCCGCGACCGTTTGGCAGGGCAGGAAGGCGGGAACAGGATAGGGAAAATCCAGTTGGTAGGAGGTACGGAGGACGACCATGAGATCCGCCAACTCGTCGTCCCGATAACAGTCCAGGCCGTAGATCTCGTGAAGGGAGTCCTCGGGGAGAATGGGGAGCGCAGAGAAGCGGGACTTCTTCTGCGTCAGAATCTGGTAAGCCCCTTCGAGTAAGGGCTCCGGGATGCCTTGTCCTGCAAAAAAGCAGGCAAAGCTTTCATAGGTCTGTCCGGAACCGTCCTGCTTGAGGAGCCAGGGCTTCACGAGACTTTGCAGACTGAGTCGCATCGTTTCGGAAAGGAGCGTAAAACCCGCAAGAACGGCCGTTGTCCCGAACATGGTACAGAGATGTTGAGATAGGGTTGGGTTCATTGCGAGTACTCCGGGCAGCCGATAAGGGTGAGCATACCACGCAAACAATCCGGGAAGATCTCTCCAGAAGGCAGAGATCCCGTCATTCAAGGCTCAGGCAGAAAATCAATCGTCTAGCGATGTATGGGACTTTTTGAGAAGGATACCGGCGAGTTTCATGTAGAAATCGTCTTTTGCTTCCTGAGACGTCTCGCCCACAAAATTGGCGTAGGCATCCGGGGCGGTGCGAACCGTCTGCTTCGCTGTCGGGGTATGGGTGCGCACGCGGCGGTGCGAAGATATGTGTAAGGTGGACTGCGGCCGATCGGTTGTCTGTTTCATAAATCTATTCCTTGGAGTGGTACAAACGGACTGGGGCGGTTTCGCCAATCACGTTCTCTACGTACATCTACGTATATTGTATCGTATGGGCACGTAGACGGCATCCGCGAAATGGCATATTTTGCCTATTGCCTCTGAATATGGGAAGTCGCTGCTCAAGTTCGCAGTGCGTACACGCCTCGGTATAGCGGACGATCTATGTAGCGGGAAGGTTCCCATTTTCGCTCAAGGCAGGCGGGCAAAGTTTGCCGAAACACGGTCCTGTAATCGATTAGTTGTTATATTCCGGCATGTAGATCGTTTTGGAGGGAATTCCGAATATTTCACTCTGCAGATGCGGCTTATCTACAGGGTGACGAGACCGCGCCGCGCGCCCTGGGTGACGGCTTCGGTGCGGCTATTGGCGTTGAGTTTGGCAAGGATCGAGGCGACATGGAATTTCACGGTATGGAGGCTGATGGAGAGGCGAGCGGCGATATTTTTATTGGGAAGACCCTGCGCCATGAGTTGAATGACCTCCCGTTCACGCGGGGTCAGGGTTTCGTCGGGGAGCAGGCTCTCTTCGGCGAGCATGGGAGCAAAGGGCAGGGGAGGGCAGAAGGCGGGAGCCAGCAGGCGGTCGAGCACGACGAGCCCTGCGGCGACAGCGCGCACCGCTCCGGCGATCTCATCGCCATCCGCCTCTTTGCGCAGGTAGGCCCATCCGGCGAGGTCACCGCCGGCCAACTCGCGGTAGCCTGCTTCGCCGTCTCCCAGCACGACCAGGGAGCCGCCACGCTCCCCCACTGTGGCAACGACCTCCGGCCCATCGACCGGCGTATAGTCGCATATCACGACCGCGTCCGGTGTCTTGGGGAGAATTCGTGCGAGATCGCTGCTGCCCCCGATCTCCCCCACGACACGGCAGTCTGCGGACTCCGCCAGGAGAGTCCGCAGTCCTGCCCGCACCGACGAATAGGGAGCCACAATCAGAACATCTATCACGTCTACGCCTTTCCCATTCTTTATTCGGTCGGTTCGGCTCCGAGGGTGACCGCCAGGTGGAGCAGTTCACCGCCGCGCAGGAGATGGACCTGGACCTGCGTGCCCGCGGCCTTGGAGCGCAGATAACGACGCAGGTCGTTCACATCCGCCACGGTGCGATCGTCGATGCCAAGCAGGGTATCGCCGAGCATAAGGCTGCCTCTATCCGCCGGGCCGTTCTCTTCGATCCCAACGAGCATCAGCGCGTACGCCTGCTGCAGTTCCAGTCGCGCGCGCACGCTCTCCGGCAGCGTCACGGCCTGGGTGCGGATCCCGAGATAGCCGCGCTGAACGCGTCCACGCGCCACGATCGCTTCCACGACATGGGCGACCGTCGGCGTACCGAGCGCGACACTGCGTCCGCGCCCATAGTTCAGATTACACAGTCCGATCAGTCTGCCGCGCATATCCACGAGCGGCCCTCCGGAGAAGCCGGGATAGAAGGTCGCATCGGTATGGAGAATATACTCCGGGTTGCCGCCGCTCTGCGTCTCGATACGGGCGTTCAACAGCCCGAGCGTCACTTCGAGTCCATGCGTGCCCGGTCGGCCCAGGGCCAGCGCAAACTGGCCGGGTTTCGCATCCGTCGGACCTGCGAGTGCGATGGCGGGCAGCCCCGTTGCGTCCACTTTCAGCACCGCCAGATCGGTATCGTGGTCGCGGCCGATCAGGGTGGCGACATGGCGGGAGCCGTCCGCCAGTTCGATGGCCAGATCCTCGTCGCGCTCAACCCCATGAGAGGTCGTCACCACGACGCCCTCCGCCGACCAGAGGGTGCCTGTGGCCGTCAGGCGGGTGCCGTCATCCACGCGCACCACCGTCGGTGCGATCTGCTCTACCAGTCCTGCAAGCTCGGAGGAGAGGCTCTGGAGCAGGGCGTTGGTTGTTTCGGTTGTCATGGTCAATGCTCCTTCGTTCCGTCAGCATGCCGCGGCTCATTGCTCTTACGTTTGACTCCGTTTCGATGTTCGCGGCTTACTCACAGGATACACCTGCGGCCTCTCTCCACACATCGCCCGGAGGGACGGTTTTCCCTCCTGCTCGAATGGGTAGGGGCGGGCTTTAGTTGACTTCCCGCTTATTCCTGCCGTACAATACTCTCATTCCATTCACTGTCGAGGTCATGATGAAATACGCCGCTCCGCCCTATATGAACGATGTTTTGCCCTATCCGCCCTCAAAGGACGGCTGGCTGCATACGGCGCTCTGGCGTTATGTCGAGACGGTCTTTCGAGACACCTGCCGGCGATACGGTTATCGCGAGATCCGGACGCCGATTCTGGAGCAGACGGAGCTTTTTAAGCGCAGCATCGGAGAGGAGACGGACATCGTCTCCAAAGAGATGTTCACTTTCACCGATCGCGGCAATCGCAGCCTGACGCTGAAACCGGAAGGCACCGCTCCGACGGTGCGCGCCTGTCTGGAACACAAGCTTTTTGCCGAGCACCCGGTGCTCAAACTCTACTATGTCGGGCAGAATTTCCGGTATGAGCGCGGGCAGAAGGGGCGCTATCGGCAGCACCAGCAGTTGGGAGTCGAGGTGTTCGGCGCGTCCGATCCCGCCATCGATGCGGAGGTCATTCTGCTGGCGATGGAGTTCTATCGGGAACTGGGCGTGGTCGATCAGGAACTGCACATCAACTCGGTCGGCACCGCCGCCTCGCGTCCCGCCTATCGCGAGGCGCTGCGCGACTATGTGCGGCCGTTTCTCGCGGAGATGAGCGAGGAGGGGCAGGGCCGCTTCGAAGCGAACCCTCTGCGGATGCTCGATACCAAGGATGAGAACGATCTGCGCCTCCTGGCGGCTGCGCCGCGCCTCGTGGACTTTCTGGATGACGAGAGCCGCACCCACTTCGAAACCCTGCAAGCCTACCTGACCGCTGCGGGAGTGCCGTATATCATCGACCACCGTCTGGTGCGGGGCTTCGACTACTACTCGAAGACCTGTTTCGAGATCATCGGCACAAAGCTGGGTTCGCAGAACGCTCTCGGCGGCGGCGGCCGCTACGATGGGCTGGTGGAGGAGTGCGGCGGCCCGTCTACACCCGGTATCGGCTTCGGGCTGGGGATCGAGCGCTGTCTGCTCGTGCTGGATGCGCTGGGGATCACTCCCCCTCTGGAAGACGAACGCCCGCTGGCCTTTCTCGTTACGCTCGGGGATGCGGCGCAGGTGCGCCCTGCCGCCGTCAAACTGCTCGCCGAACTCCGCGCGGCCGGGATCGCCGCCGATATGGACTATCGCAGCCGCAAATTCGGGCAGCAGGCCAAACGCGCCGATGAACTGGGCGCGCGGTATCTGCTGGTGCTGGGAGAAGGCGAACTGGAGCGCGGCGTCGTCGGCCTCCGCAATCAGGCCACCAAAGACCAGACCGACGTACCGCTCGGCGAAGTCATCAGCCAGCTTCAACATCTCGCCGTATAATATCTCTCAGTGCCTCTGAGCATTTCGAAGGGGTGAATCTGCTCGCTTCGCTCGCTTACCTAACCCCCGTCCCCTTCCCGAAACGGGAAGGGGTGCCCCAACACGCAACGGCCCCGTTGTGTCTGACTCTGATTCGGGATCTTCGTACTCTGTTGCAGGAGACAAAAGACGCTTTGTAAATGCTATCCATCCTCTCCGAAAAGGGTAGGATGCAACGAGGTCATGTCTTGTCAGGGCACCCCTTCCCGTGTCGGGAAGGGGACGGGGGTTAGGTAACCCGGTTAAGCGCGGAGCCATTTACGGAGGGTTATAGATGTCCATATTCTGTGTGCACTGTAACAATGAAAACGTCGTGGGAAGCGCATTTTGCTTTGAATGCGGGCAGCCTCTTCCGCGCCTCTGTAGTCAATGCGGCTTTGAAAATGTCGTGAAAGCTAAGTTTTGTGGTGGATGCGGTGTCTCGCTTGCGGGGGGATCTGCACCGCGCCCACCGACCTCCGCCCCCTCACCTCCCTGGACTGATTCCATCTCTTCCGCCTCTCCGGCGTCAAAGGAGGCTGACAGACGCCGCCTCTCGCAAGGAGAGCGCCGCCAACTTACTGTGATGTTTTGTGATCTGGTAGGCTCGACGCTGCTTGCGGATCAGCTCGACCCCGAAGACCTGCAACATGTGCTCTCGGCCTATCAGCATGCCAGTGCGCAGGCCATTCGCACCTATGAGGGGCATATCGCGAAGTACCTGGGCGACGGTCTGGTCATCTTCTTTGGCTATCCCCGGGCGCATGAAGATGATCCTGAGCGCGCGATCCGTGCGGGGTTGGGCATTCTGCAGGCGATGGAGCAGGTGAACCGCTCCCTGCAGCCTCGGTACAATACCCGGTTGGCGGTGCGTATCGGCGTCCATACCGGGCTGGTGGTCACCGGGGAGACCGGCACGGAGGAGAATCGGGCGATGGATATCGTCGGCAAGACGCCGAATATCGCGGCCCGCCTCCAGGATGTCGCCACACCCAATACCATCGTGGTCAGCAGTGAGACGCGGCGACTGGTCCAGACCCGTTTCGATTTTCAGCCTCTGGGCGCGCGTAGCCTGAAGGGGATCGCGGAACCGATCGACGTGTTTCAGGTCCAAGGGCTTCAGGAGACCGCGGCGACCGGCATGGATACCTCCGAAGCCGAACGTCCACTGGTCGGACGCGCCGTGGAGATGCAGAAGCTTACGGCCCTGTGGGAGAAGGCCGCGCATGGCGAGGGACAGATCGTGCTGCTCTGCGGGGATGCCGGAATCGGCAAGTCGCGTCTCAAACAGGAGTTGCGAACCCATGTCGCCGCATCTGGGCCTCATTTTTTGATGGAGGGCCGGTGTTCGCCGTACCATGAGAACAGCCCCTACTACCCGCTGATCCACATGTTCGAACACCAGTTTCTGCGCTTTGTGCGCGAGGATACGCCGGAGATCAAGCGCAACAAGATCGAGCGGCTGCTGCTGGAGCGTGGCTATCCGCTGGAGGAGACGGCGCCTCTCCTGACGGCGCTGCTCTCGGTACCGCTCGGGACCGAGTATCCTCGCCTCGACCTCTCTTCCGAAGGCGTTCGTCACAAAACCCTGAACCTGATGCTCGACATGGTGGTCCGGTGCGCCCGGAAGCAGCCGTTCCTGTGTATGATCGAGAATATCCACTGGGCCGACCCTTCGACGATGGAGTATCTGCGTCAACTCGCCGAAGGCGTGCCGGACATGCCCATTCTGCTGGTTCTGACCCATCGCCCGATCCTCCCC
>Ga0105239_10004709_pt1 | contig 16200 bp, 11 predicted proteins | sample KBSC44metaG_FD_92761 | JGI IMG/M metagenome (GOLD analysis project Ga0105239, IMG submission 92761) | Corn rhizosphere microbial communities from Kellogg Biological Station, Michigan, USA - KBS C4-4 metaG | ecosystem: Host-associated > Plants > Roots > Rhizosphere > Soil | place: Michigan, USA...
GCCCGCGTTAATGCTTCTCCTTTTAAATTGCATCCCGGCATTGATGGATTGCGCGCTGGCTTGTTTATATAAGATAACCGATGGGATCAGGAATGATTTTTCGTCTTCGTCCAGGTTAGCATAAGGGTTCAGGTCAAGGCGGTAGCTGGCGTGTGCGGTACCTCGCATGGGTAATTTGGCCGGGATACCGGTAAACGATTCGTTGGGCCGGTTAATATGTTGTAATGCCCCGCCAATATTAAAATCACTAACGACCAGGTTGATACCCACGCCGGCATCAAAGTAATAGCGGTTATCAAAAAGCGGCGGCTCTGCAGCGGTAGGGGTACCGGGTACATAACCAAATTGCGGGTCGATCTGATCACTGAATACCAGTTTACCATAATTAACCGAACGATTTGTAATGCCCGCCTGTAAACCAAATGACAATACAAAATCTTCAGAACCTACGCTGTAGGAATAAACACCTGCTATATTATTTTTAACAAGCCCCGCAGCTCCTTCGCTGCCACGGGTAAACAGTAAGCCTACACCACCGCCAAACCGGGGGATATTATAATCAATCGACGCGGTGATGTAATTAAAGCCACCCGGTACCGATGTAAATTGATTACGGTAGATGAGGTTCATGCGCAGATCGCCGGGGAACTGACCGTTCAATGCCGGGTTAAGATAAACCGGCGAATTAAAGAACTGCGAATACATATGATCCTGGGCAAAAGTTACTATACCTGTTAGCAGGGCTACAAAAAATAAAATGCCTTTTTTTAATTGGTTGCGCATCTGCTATCGTATTAAATTGATGGTACCTGTGCGTTTAGGTAAGGAGTGATTATAGCTCATACCTTTCCATTCCGTTCCGTTTATAAATGTTGCCGAAGCCTGCCAGATATAAACGCCTTGCTGTACTGGTGCGCCTCGGAATGTGCCATCCCAGCCATCACCATTTACCGGCGTACCTTTCGGATCCTCGAGTTTATCGGTTTCCCACATCAACTGACCGTAATTATTGTACACCTGCAAATGCCATTTTTTGATGCCGGAGCCTTTGGCTATAAATTTTTGAAGCTCTGTTGAACCGCTGGTGGGCATAAAAGCGTTTGGCAGGTAAAGCTGACCGGGAATACCTGTAATATGAACTTTGTGCGAAATGACACTATCACAGGTCCCACGGTAAGTTGTGAGTGTTACTTTATAGGTGCCGGTATCAATGTAAGTATGCGCAGGGTTTTGATTGTTGGAGGTTTGTCCATCGCCAAAATCCCAATGCCATTGCGTAGGTCCATTGGTAGTTTGATCAACAAACGTAAACCGGTAATTAGGTATGCTGATGGTGGTATCGGGCTTCACTCCAAATGCGGTAAAGGGTGGAGGATTTACGGTGATATAACTATTTTTAACAGCAGTGGCCGTACATCCGGTTACCGGGTTGGTAACCACCAGCGTAACTGTAAATGGCGTGTTACTAAACTGGTAGGTGTGCGGGGTCGGATTTTGTTCAAACACGTGCGGACTGCCATCGCCAAAATCCCAGTCGTACTGATATGAACTCGCGCTGGAATTAGCATCCGGCGCTTGAGTGTTATTAATAAAATTTACGACCAGCATTTTACAACCCGTGGTAACATCGGCAGAGAAAGCGGGTAATGGTAACGGATCTACCGTAACTGTTACTTTATCCGATTCGATAGACGAACAGCCATTAGCCGCTGTTATAGAAACATTGTAAACACCAGCCTGGTTAAAGGTATAATCGAGTGTACTGCCCAGGCCGCCCGCAGTTATATGCGTAACATCACCATTGGGAGCATATATATTATAGGTAAACAAATCGCCACCTGTAGAGGCATTTACAAAGCTGGTAGCAAAAGGCATACAACCTTTGTTATTATTATCCGTCACAAAGGTTTTTGCCACAAAATCGGGTGGCGATACCGAAATGGGCCATTCTATACTTTTTGTGGTATTACCGCAAAGATCTTCGGCTACCATATACAATTTGTACAATTTGGCTAATGTAGAAACTACATGGAAAACAGCCGGAGTTTTATCTGTAAGCGTTATCGATGGTAGAACATCCTGTTGTGTAGTTGGGTCATATAAGTGATAAGTATAGGTTTTATTATTACCCGGAGACGCGTTTTGGACGGTCACATCAAACGGCGAACAACCACTTAACGGGGATGGAAGAATAAGCGCCACCGGAACCGCTGGGTGCACAGTGATCTGCATAGGCGTGGCGGTTACATTACCGCAAGAGCTAACCAATTGCAAAGTCACCGTATAAGTTTTATCCTTCCCATCGGTGCCCGGTGCAAACGTATGTAACGGGCTAAATTCAGTTGAGGTATTACCATCGCCAAAATCCCAGGTAAAACTACTACTGAGTGGTACAGAGGTATTGGTAAATTGAACGGGGAGCTGTCCGCAGCCATCTGTTACGCTGGCTGTAAAACTAGCTGTAATGTGCGCAGGTAAAACATTAACGGTTAACGTAAAGGGATCACCGTTACAATTGCCGCCGGTAGCCAGTATAATATAGGTAACAGTAGCCGAGTTTAAGGGGTCGCTATTGGTGAGTACATCATTGATAACAGAACCGCTTCCATTGGTGTAGCCAGTAATTGATGGGGATGTTTTAGTGGGGTCGACAGTCCAGCTGTAGGTGCTGCTGGGTGTCGAGGTTATGTGATAACTAAGAGCAGTTCCGGAACACTGGTTATTAACCACAGGAACGCTGGTGATCACCGTTTGCGGTTGAATGATAACTGTAACCGTACTTACAACCTTATCGCAAGGTGGGGTTAACGAAGTTGTACCAGTTAGCAAGAAGGTTACTTTACCTGCCGCTATATCAGCAGCGGATGGGGTATAAGTAGTGACCAGGGCATTAGCATTGCTAAAAGTACCCGTACCGCCTTTCCATATCTGACTGGTTATAGTGCCGCTGGGAACAGTTCCGGTAAGATTGATATCTGAACCCGCGCAAACCGTAGCAGGGCCGCTGGCGCTTATAGTGGGTGATACCTGGAAAGTAAGATGCTGCGTAGCCGTTGCCGGAGGACCGCAACCATTTTTTACGGCCACACTTATGGTATAAGTCGCCGCATCGTGAAATAATATCTGCGGATATTGGGAGTTGGCCGTTGTACCACCCGTAAAATCATATGTGCCGCCGCTTATTGTCCAGGTGTAAGAATCGGGTTTAAGTTCGCCTATGCCACCTAAAACCGTATGGGTAATACCGGCATCCGTATTGAATTTAAGGGTTTGGTTAATACCACATACCGATGCATCTGCCGACAATTGAGCGGTTGGCACATCATCAACCGTTATGCTTTGTTCGGTACCTAAAACCGGGCCGCAGCTTTTGGTATTGATGATGAGGTTAACACGATAAACACCGGCTTTGGTAAAAACCATGTGAGGTTGCTGGCTATTAGCAGTAGTATTATCTGCATAAGTAACCGTACCGGGCCCCGCGGTTATCCACTGGTATGAATTTGTATTATCGCAATTGGCATCAATTACCGAAGTATTATCGGGTATTAAAGTTAAAGGCCCGCAACCGGCTTTTACCGGGAAATTAAATATTGGTTTTGGAGGGTTCTGAATACAAATAGGATTGATAACATCCGATGCCCCGCAAATGCCGGCCGTGTTTTGCAGAACCAGTTTTACATTGTGCACACCTGTTGTGGTAAAAGTGTAAATAAAAGGTTGAGTAGCTCCGTAATTCTGTACTTTCAGGTCGCCATCCACATACCAGGAATATTTGGCATCAGTGTTAACGCAACTCGCGGAAGTGTTGGTAGTGCTGGCTGACTGACCCGGATAAGAGGTATTGGCAAAGGCAATAGGCGTGTTTACACACCCTACGCCAACATTGGAAATTTTATTTACAGGTGGTGCAAGTACTTGGGCGTATTTGGTTGCGGGGGTACCAATATCACCACAATAAATGCCTGAAAGTTGAAGATCGACTTTAAAAACATTCTTGATATTAGCAACAATACTACCACACGATGATGCACTGTAAGTATGTACAATTTTACCACCTTGCGCCATGATCTCACAAAGTGTAAATGTACTGCTTGCTCCATCGCCCCAATTTACTTTATAGATATGCCCAGGGTAATTATTCTGCAAACCGGTTTGTGGTGATGTAATATCAGCATTAAAGGTCAGGTCGCCACTACCGCCTGAAAGGCATACGGAAGTGATCCCTGTAGCGCCAAGCCCGCTGTTGGCCACATTATTCATCAGCAAATAGGATTTTGTACCTACAATACCGCCATTTACCGCCTTAACTGTTACAGTATAGTTTGCGGCATTGGCATTGAGAATGGCGCTGGGCGAAACGCTAACCGTGCCACCTTCGGCCGTTTGTGCCAGGTCATTAAAAAATGTAGCCGTAACCGATGCACCGGATGTGGACTGATTTAAAAAAGTATACTTTGTGGTGGTGTTGGGTGTACCGTTACACGTCCCGAATACTTCGGGATATTGCGGGTTGATGATCTGGGAGCTGACCGCGGCAAGAACGCCGGCCGAATTATTAATAGTAAAGGCCGAGGAGGTCCCACTGGTTATAACTGGTGCTGTTGATATCACTTGTAATTTGTATCCGGTTCCAGCGGGTGTTCCTGCGGGGATAATGCCGTTCACAAATGTGGCGTAAAAACCGCTGATGGTACCTATCTTTTTTTGTGCCCCAAAATTGCCGTTAGCATCTGACAGGTAAAGATCAAATACATTATTCATGGCAAAACAACCGGAGCCATTACTCAACTTTATAGGGATACTGATGCTTGAGCCCGAACCATACGGGCCCGCATCAATACTACCAACATTGATGGTTTGCGCCCTGGCAAATAGTACAGGTAGAATGAAAATGACTAAAAAAAATATTTTTTTAGCGTAACTTATGCTCATTAAAAATTGGTTTCATGATGATCAAATGCTTCTTAACTCACCGGCCGATAAGGTGAATTTGGGGGCAAAACAGTTGTGAACCATTAAAGCAATCATGAGTAGGTTATCACATGATGCCAAATCCGCACTCTTATACGGAATGTTTTTTCTGCTGGTTACAAAAAAATAGAAGACTATAATTGAAATTAACTTATTGGAAAGTTACGAAATTCGCTAAAGATAAAATGATTAACCAAAAAATAAGTAGGACACCAAGATAGCGGCAATGATGCCGGCACAGTCGGCTATTAAGCCTGCCGGGATAGCATAACGTGACTTTTTAATACCTACGGAACCAAAATACAGAGCCACAATATAAAAGGTAGTATCTGCAGATCCATTGAATATACAACCCAATCGCCCGGCAAAACTATCCACGCCAAAGGTTTGCATGGTATTGATCATCATGGCTTTTGAGCCCGATCCACTCAGGGGTTTCATGTAAGCTACAGGCATAGCATCCACAAAACGGGTATTGAAGTTAAATTGTGTACATACCCAGCGCAGGCCGTCATTCATATAATCCAAAGCGCCGCAGCTCCGAAAAACGCTGATGCCTACCAACATAGCTACTAAATAAGGTATTATTTTAACCGAAGTTTCAAACCCGGCTTTGGCGCCCTCAATAAAAGCATCAAACACATTCACCTTTTTAATCAAACCGCCCAAAATAAACAGTACAGGTATAGTAAACAGCAAAAAGTTACTGCCTATATTGGATACCGCACTGATCTGCCCTTTGGTTAAATAATGGGTAAAACACCAAACCAGCAAGGTTATAAAAGCGGTTAAGCCCCCAAGCCAGGTAATAATTACCCTGTCAAACAGGTTTATTTTTTGTTTTACGGCTACCACAAGCAAACCAACCACGGTAGCTACGTAAGTGGCAATAATAATGGGGATAAATACATCGGTAGGATTGGCGGCATTTAATATGGCCCGCTGTGCTATAATAGTAACAGGTAATAATTGTAACCCTGATGTATGTAACACCAGGAACATGATCTGGGCGTTGGAGGCCGACTCCTTATCCGGGTTTAACTCCTGCAAACTGCCCATGGCTTTTAAACCCAGTGGGGTAGCAGCATTATCCAATCCTAATAAATTGGCCGAAAAATTCATCAGCATTTGCCCGGTAGCCGGATGATCGCGAGGTACTTCAGGGAAAAGCCGACTAAAGAAAGGCCCAACAATACGCGAAAGAAAATTAATAGCGCCCGCCTTTTCGCCGATATTCAATATGCCCAGCCAAAAAGCCATAGCGCCAACTAATGGTAAAGCGATGTCCATTACCGACGATTTGGATGAACTGAATATACCATCAACCAATAGCTTAAATGCTTCTGCATCACCAAAAAATATCAGTTTGATAAAGGCAACTACAAAGGCGATCAAGAAAAAGGCTATCCAGATATAATTTAGAACCATCAGTAATGTTTAAGGCTTTGAAGTTAATGGTTTTGTTATTTAATATGAAATAACAATCTTTAAATACTATTTGAATACGCAAAAATGAACAACATTGTACAACAATTAACCGATATTATTAGTGATTTTCAGAATATCAGATCTCAGTCGATCGACTGGGAAATCAGGCCTGCACCCGGCAAATGGTCAAAAAAAGAGATCCTGGGTCACCTGATCGATAGCGCGCATATCAATTTGCAACGGTTTATACGCTGCACTTATGAAGAAAACTTCCGACTTACTTATGAGCAGGACGCCTGGGTAACCGTACAGCGTTACCAGGATGCTGATATCAATGATCTGTTCGACCTTTGGACTTTATTGAACAAACAGATCATCAGTGTATTAAAAAACTATCCATTGGACAGGGTAGATGCCCGTTGTGACAACAGCAAACTGGAACCTAACCTGCAAACAGTAGCCTGGCTGGCCAATGATTACCTGGAACATTTAAAACATCACTTAAAACAGATTGGTTGGCAATAAAGGATATCGCAAGTGTTTATTAAGTTATATTTCTATAAATAGTTTGTCATTTCGATAGGGCTGGGGTAGGCATATGCGTGGTGCGAAAGAGAAACTATCTCTTGAGCGATAGCGAAAAATCTTCTGCATAATGCAAAGCTTTAATTGCAAATCGTAGAAGATTTCTCCTCGTACCTCGTTCGAAATGACAGTCTTTTTATTTTTTCCGAACACTTGTAGTATAACATTAGCCACAGGCAAAATTTCACTTCACCTGCATCATCTTACCAAATACAATCACTCCGTCCTCAAACTCTTGATAGGGTTAACAATGGCTGCTTTTATCGATTCATAACTAACGGTAAGCCAGGCAATACTTAAAGCTGCCAGCGATGCCATGAAGAATACCAGCCAGCTAACATGTATATGATAGGCAAAACCAGCCAGCCAGCTGTTCACGGCATACCAGGAAAGCGGTACGGCTATAACTATAGCGATAAAGATGAGCCTGGTAATACTGGAAGATAATAAATAGACCAGGTTAAACACGGATGCGCCTAATACTTTCCGTACGCCAATTTCTTTAGTACGCTGTTCGGCCATAAAGGCGGATAAGCCATATAAGCCCAGGCAGGATATAAAAATACCAAGCGCTGCAAAAAGATTAAAAATATTACTCATCTGCTGTTCGCCTTTATAAAGGTTAGCCAGATCCTGGTCAAGAAAATCAAATTTGAAAGGGTAGGCGGGGTTGAGTTCCTGGCTTATGGCTGATAGTGCCTGTATGGTGACTTGGGTTTTACCAGGTAATGTTCTTACCATTACAAAACCACCTATTTTATTAAAAGGCATAACCAATGGCTCTATGGCTTGCTGAACCGGCTTAAAATTAAAGTCTTTCACCACACCAACAATAGTACCCTTGTTACCCCAAAGCGTTAATGATTTGCCTATTGCCGTACTGGCGTTTAAACCCATAACGCTCAGCATTTTTTCGTTAACCATGTAATTATTTGAATCTGCTTTAAATGCTCTCGAAAAGCTCCGGCCCGCTACTAACTTCATCCCGAATGTATGTGTAAAATCCTCATCAACAGCTATTACCGGGAAAGATAATTGAGAGTGGGGATCTTTGCCAGCCCAGTCAACACTAACAGTCCAGGCTCCCAGGTTGGTGGGCAGGTCGGAAATCAAGGAAAAATCGCTGGTAAGCGGGTTTCCTCTTAACTCGTCTTTTAAGGCCTGCTGCTTGTGCCACATATCTCCAGTCATCGGTACATACAGGAGATTGGCCTTCTCAAAGCCGGGGTTCCTGTCCCTTATAAATTTAAGCTGATTGTAAATCACCACTGTGCCTACCAGCAAAACAATGGAAACCATGAACTGGATTACCACCAAAGCGTTGCGGAACAGTAAATTGCCACCCATTGATTTTACATTGCCTTTAAGCACTTTAACTGGGTTGAAGCCAGAAAGGAATAGGGCGGGGTAGCTGCCGGAGATTAGTCCGGTTAACGAGGCTATGCCGAAAAGACTTAACCAAAGCCTGGCATCAGATACATTGATAACCAGTTTTCTGTTAGCCAGCTCATTAAATACCGGCAGAAATAAAATAACGATTCCGAGTGCAAACAATAAAGACAGAAAAGAAATAAATACCGACTCGCTCAAAAATTGGATGATCAGCTGCCCGCGTATAGCGCCTGCAACTTTGCGTAAGCCAATTTCTTTGGCCCTGCGCGCCGAACGTGCGGTAGCCAGGTTCATAAAATTGATGCAGGCTACTATCAATATCAAAATAGCGATGATAAAAAAGATGTTTACATATTGCGCGTTTCCATGCCCAGGCAAATCCCCCAGTTGTTCAGGAGCCAGGTGAATTTTAGTTAAGGGCTGCAATTGGAATGTGGCCTTCATCGAATCGTGTTTGCGAAAGATTTGATCAATTTGCTTTTCCAGGCTTAATAAATTGGCGGCAGAAGGATCAAAACTTTTATCTAATTGAACATAATCGTAAAAATTAAAATTATTCCATACGCTATTTTTCAAATCGGTATTCGTTCTGGCTAAGGATGCCATTGGCAGGATGAAATCAAATTGCAGATCGGAGTTAGGGGGTAAATTGGCCAAAACGCCTGTTACAACAATGTTTTCTTTATTGTCTTTTCGTATTATTTTGCCAATAGGGTCGTTCTTTCCGAAGTATTTTGTGGCCATATCCTGCGTTATTAAAGCGCCATCAACCTGTTTTAATGCTGTGGCCCGGTCGCCCTTCACCAATGGAAATGAAAATACATCCATAAAACTCGCATCAGCATAAAACACACGATCTTCCTGGAATTTTTTGTTATTACTTTCCAATAGGGTGGTATTGCTTGGTTGTATACGAACCGTATTTTTAACAACCGGCATTTCTGCTTTCAAACCAGCGGGCATCCCTGCCGGGGTTCCTACTGTTTTTGAATCAACCAGGTTACAGCTTATGCGATATATCTGGCCTGCATTTTTATGGAACTTATCGTAACTCAATTCATTTTGTACCCAAAGCAAAATCAGGATACTTGATGCCAGGCCTATAGCCAAACCTGTTATATTCAAAATTGAATAAGCTTTGTCTTTAATAATATTCCGGTAAGCAAGTTTAAAATAGGTTTGTAACATGGTGATGCTATTTTTAATCGAATGATAACGTAATATTTAAAATTCGTGCCAAATGAATAACTTCTTGATAATAAATTATTTGTAAATATAAATTTATAAATACTGTTCGGAAACGTTACGATGGGTGTGCGGTTTTATCGATGTGGAAATTGCTGATAAAAACCACCATGTAAATTCCAATTCAGACAAATTTTTCGTATCTTTATATGTAGCAGCCCGGTTTTTCTGATCAAAAGGAAATCCGGGCTGTTTCGTTAAGGGAAAATACAGATCAAAAATCGACCGTTTTGTATTTAGTTATTTGATAATCAATTATTTAATACTTTTTAAAGCTTTCAAAACACATCAAAATCGTGTTAAAATTTGTTAAAAAATGTTAAAATCGATGTTTTTCGAGTGATTTTTGATCAATTTTCAACTGTTTTTGAGCAGAAAAGTGTTAAAATTAAAGGTTTAAAAAGTTTTTCATCATACGAAGCATTAAAAACACCACCTAAATCAAATCGTATCATGGCCGGATATTCAGAAACACCGCTCGCCAAAAAACTGGGCATCAAACCCGGGTTCAGAATTAAACTGATCAATGCACCCGATCATTATATAGACTTGTTTACTGATCTGCCATCTGAGCTATATTTTGACGATACACCGGGGACAGAAAAGGATTTTATACATTTCTTCACCTTAAATAAAGATGAACTGTTGATCAGGCTGCCATTATTAAAGGGGCAGATCAAACCCAATGGAATGATATGGGTTTCCTGGCCTAAAAAGGCCTCCAAAGTAATAACCGATGTAACAGAGGACCTGATTAGGGGCACCGCCCTCAAAAGCGGACTGGTTGATATAAAAATTTGTGCGGTAGATGAAACCTGGTCGGGTTTAAAATTAGTGATACCTGTAAAAGACAGGAAACCATCAGTTTAAGATCATTTTTATTAAAAACAGTACAAAGCGGGCCAACTGTACTTTACTAAGCGATTGCAAATACATAACTTAGCGTTACAATATATTCAATATGCCTAATAAAATAGAACTTAAACGTGTACATGGTGATTTCGGGTTTGAAGCAGTTGATGCCAATGGCCACACCGTAAAAATGGATAGCAGCCCCGAAAGCGGTGGTGAAAACTTTGGTGTTCGCCCTATGCAGATACTTTTAATGGGCCTTGCAGGCTGTTCGGCCATTGATGTGATCAGCATCCTGAAAAAACAACGCCAAGAAGTGACAGACTATAAAATGGTGGTTAATGGTGAACGCGAAGCCGGTAAAGAGCCTTCATTATGGGAAGATATTGAAATTGAATTCCATTTATACGGTGATATTGACGAGGATAAAGCTGCCCGTGCAGTTGAATTGTCGTTAACAAAATATTGCTCCGTTGCAGCTACCTTAGGTAAGGCTGGCGCTGATATTAAGTCAAAAGTTTTTGTACATCCTGTTATATAAGTATAGCAGGATCAATTAGTTTTTTATGGCGAGCAGGGATGTACCTATACAAACGATACACCTTTTTCCGGTCCTGGATCAATTGCTTATTGAACTGCTTAAATCCTTAACGCCCGATGACTGGAATAAACCTACCGTAGCCAAACTTTGGACCGTAAAGGATATTGCCGCCCATCTTTTGGATACTAATATCCGTACGATATCAGCCAGGCAGCAGTTTACCGGGGATATTCCGCCCGTAATTAATAGTTACCAGGACCTGGTTAATTTTCTGAATGAGCTGAATGCTACCTGGGTAAAAGCGATGAAAAGGGTAAGCCCCGATCTGCTGATACATCTGCTCGAAACAACCGGCCAACAATTTGCCGACGAATTAGCATCCTTAGATCCTTATGCAAACGCCATATTTTCCGTTGCCTGGGCAGGAGAGGAGCAATCGGCCAACTGGTTTCATATAGCGCGAGAGTATACGGAAAAGTGGCACCATCAGCAGCAGATACGCAATGCTGTAAACAAACCCGGTATTATGAACCGTGAATTGTTTTATCCCTGCATAGCCACTTTTATGTATGCGTTACCATATACTTATCGCCACGTACAGGCACCGAAAAATACCTTAATTGAAATAACCATCCAAAGTGAAGTCGGCGGTAAATGGTATCTTCAAAAAGGAGCTGAAGGGTGGGGCTTTGTTGCTGAAAATAATAAAGTGGCTGATTGCAAAGTAAGCATCAATCCTGATATTTCCTGGAAGCTTTTCACCAAGGCTATTACACCTGAAATTGGCATACAAAATTCAATGTTAGAGGGTAATATTAAATTGGGAGAAAAAGTATTTGACACCATCGCGGTGATCGCCTGACCGCATGTATTTATTATTATATTATAACAACATATTATATACATCCGTTATTAATAATGAATAATAAATCAAAAATCCCCACAAAACTCAAATTTCATTTAAATTTCATCTTTAAGATTTTCAACTTTTATTAACAATATACTTATAGTTAATTATTGTATAGCTTAATATATACAAAAATAAGCTTTTTTAATACAGACTGTACTATTTTTAACTCATTAACTATTTGGTACAAAAAGTTAATATGCCACAATTGCTACCCGTTAAAACACGGGTTTTTCTTTTGTCCTTTTACATCTCTTAAAATGAATTCTATCAGCCGTTTATACTCAAATTTTAGCTTTAAAATTTAAAAAACTAGCAGAATTTTACCTTATGCACATGTTTCAGGAAAACCCTACTGGCATTAATGTTGCCTAAAGGGGGTATGGTTTATTGAACAGTAAACCTATAATTAAACACAACGATATGAAATCAAATTTAAAAAAAACCACCCTGCTGCTAACAGGACTTATGGTAGGTGGTAAACTATTTGCCCAATCACCTGACACAACAGCTTCAAGCTACGATTATGTTAAACCTTTTTCAGGTGGCGATAAATTACGCACCTGGTCGGTAGGTGTTCATGGAGGTATGTTAACCCCTTATACTATTTTTGGTACCAATAGCAGACAGGACTTTAAAAACCCGACAGAACAAATAGGGTACGGTGCTTACATTAAAGACCAAATTTTACCATCATTAGGCATACAAGCCGATTTCTTGCGTGGTAAGGTAAAAGGTAATAACAGCGCCCAGGTAGATGCCTCAGGTAACTCTATTTACAGCTCATTTACTACCAATATCAACTGGTCTGCCGCATTAAGTGCCAACATTACATTAGCTAACATTAACTGGCGCCATGACAAACCATTTATTCAGCCTTATTTAACAGTAGGTGGTGGGTACATGAGTTACAAACAAAAAATCACAACTGCTGGTGGTCAGGAAACCAATTTCAGAGCCGACGGAAAATCTACTAAAGAAGTTTTCATCCCGGTTGGCCTTGGTTTGAAATTTGACATTGCTCCGGGTGTAAATCTTGATTTAGGTTATCAGGTTAACTTTGTACAATCTGACAACTTTGATGCTAATAACTACGGATCAGGTAACGACAGATTCTCTTATGCACACATAGGCTTGGAATTTGCCCTAGGCAGCCGTAAAAAGCCACAAATGGCAACACACAACCCTGTATCATCAATGCGTAAAGAATACTTATGGGAAAATCAACAAACCAAAACTGCATTACAACGCGAAATTGATGCAGAAAGAGCTAAAAATGACCAGTTAAGAAATGATTTGAACACTACTAATGCTAACCTTGCCAAATTAACAGTTGATAGTGATGGCGATGGAGTTTTGGATATCAATGATAAATGTCCAAATACCCCTTCTGGCACTAAAGTAGATGGTTCAGGTTGCCCATTAGCTAAACCGGTTATTGTTGTAACAGAAGAAGACAGAAGAGTTGTTAAGGATGCGATCAAAAACCTGGAGTTTGATTTAGGTAAATCAACTATTCGTGACCATTCATTACCAAGCTTAGACAGGGTTGCTAACTTACTGATCAACAAAAACTTCAGCTTAAAATTAGCAGGCCACACTGATAACACAGGTTCTAAAGACCTGAACATGAGGTTATCAAAAGACCGCGCAGAATCAATCAAATCTTACTTAGTAAGTAAAGGTGCTAATGCATCACGTATTGAGGCTACAGGTTATGGTCAAACACAACCAATTGCATCTAACAAAACTGCTGCAGGCCGTCAGGCAAACCGTAGGGTTGAATTCACACTATATTAATAGTTGAACTTTAGTTTAGATACGATCTATAAAACAGGAAAGCCGCTCAATGAGCGGCTTTCCTGTTTTAATATGCTGTTGAATGAATATCTGATTCTTGATTAAACCAGATCCTTCATTTCTCAGGATGAAAAAAAATTATTATTCGCCCTCAAAAAAATCTATCAGGCCGCCAAAATAACTGTTATTCCAGCCATCAACCATATCATCAAAGTCGCTATCCGGAATGTTGGTATGCCTTAGTTCAACAGACGATCCCCCTTTATCAGGGTGCAGCTTAATGGTCACAATGGAGTTATCAGATTCGCCCTCAAAATACCATTGTTGTACTATTTTTTTTCCTGGCTCAAATTCCACGTTTTTTCCGGTAATGCTGCCATCCCACATAGAAAACTCAGAACCCGGCTCGGTCGACATTTCGGCGGTTTCGCCTGTCCATAATTCTATAGTAATAGGATTGGTTAAGGCCATATAAATCTCTTCGGGAGTGGCCGGTATGCTATAATATTTTTTAAAATCTTTCACCTGCGCAATTTAGCAGAATTAATTTTAGCTTTTAAATTAAACATTAACAGGGCCAATAGGTAATACAGCCCTGCCGTAAATCTCATTCAATACATTGGCTATACCTGTATATATAGCCGATGCACCGCAGATGATACCCTCATAACCAGCCAGATGCTTTATACTGCTGTTACCCGTGGCATCGCCAGCTACCAGCAAAAAGAATAATATGGTTAAGGATGCAAATACAAACTGCAATGCACGGTTGAGTCTCAAAGTTCCGAAGAACAATAACAGGGTGAATACCCCCCAAACGCTTAAATAAGCACACATAGCCCCCTCAGATGGCGCGGCACCCCAGCCCAGTTTAGGCATTACTATTAAACCAACTAAGGAGAGCCAGAAAAAGCCATAGGAAGTAAAAGCGGTTAGGCCGAAAGTATTGTTCTTTTTGGCTTCAATTACACCAGCTATTACCTGGGCCAATCCGCCGTAAAATATCCCCATGGCCAGTATCATGGTGTTCATTTCAAAAAAACCGGCATTGTGAATGTTTAATAATACGGTGGTCATACCGAAGGCGCAAAGACCAAGAGGAGCGGGGTTGGCAATACCATCTTTAACTGTTACAGGTGTTGTAGGGATCATAATAGGTTAGATTTTTATTTGGTTCACTGCAATCTAACAGATTTATAAATATTAAGCAAATTTTTACAACTCGAGGGGTACTTTTGCGTTAAGTAATTACCTATGCAAAAATTAGTATTGATACGCCACGGCGAAAGTATGTGGAACCTGGAGAACCGTTTTACCGGCTGGGAAGATGTTGATCTGTCTGAAAATGGTTATGAGCAGGCCAGAAATGCAGGCCGTATACTTAAAAAGAATGGCTATAATTTTGATGTTGGCTTTACATCATACCTGAAACGATCTATCAAAACCCTGCATTTAGTATTGGAAGAGTTGGATCACCTCTGGATACCGGTTGAAAAATCATGGCGGCTGAATGAACGCTTTTATGGCGCACTACAGGGTATGAATAAAGATGACGCCATAGTCAAATATGGAGCGGAGCAGGTGCATAAATGGCGGCGTGACCCCAACGAACACCCGCCGGCTATTACACGGGATGATCCACGTTACCCAGGGCATGATCTACGCTACAAAAGCCTGACGGAGCGTGAATTACCTCTAACTGAAAACCTGGGCGAAACCATGGACCGTGTTTTGCCCTTCTGGAACGAACGTATTGTAAAAGCCATGCGCCGTAATCAAAAGGTAGTAGTGGTAGCTCATGGAAACAGCCTGCGCGCTTTAATAAAATACATTGACTGCCTGACTGATGAAGAGGTGAGTAACTTCGAAATACCTACGGCTACACCATGGGTATACGAGCTTGATGAAGGCTTAAACCGGATAAAACACTATTACCTGGATTAACATGGCCGGCCTATAGCTTCGCTTTTATATGTGCGGTATTTGTTTATATTCGTTGCATTATAAATCTTATCCCCGCTTAAAAATGAAAAAGTCTGATGTGTATGAAATTACCATAAAAATTCTTGGTATTTATCTTTTGGTGGCGGATATTTCAAAATTACCAGGTTTACTAACTTTTTTAAGTTTGCATGGAGATAACCTGAATCCACAACAAGGCACAGAACAGATCAACGCGTTATGGATCAATTGCCTGAGCTTTGTTCTATTGTTTATATTGGCTATTTTTCTGATCGCTAAAACAAAATTTATTACTCGTGTAGTTACCAGCTCTGCTGATTACCAGGAAAATGCCAAATTGTTTGCCGACAGAAATGTGATCTATGAAATAGCGCTCCTGATCATCGGTGGGTTATTGATCGTTAATACCCTGCCAGACCTGATCTACAGAATATATAACCTAACTAATGCTGCCGACCAGCAAAATGTGATATCTTCCTGTTCAAGATTATTTATAGGAATTCTCACGGTTGCC
>Ga0105239_10004710_pt1 | contig 16197 bp, 13 predicted proteins | sample KBSC44metaG_FD_92761 | JGI IMG/M metagenome (GOLD analysis project Ga0105239, IMG submission 92761) | Corn rhizosphere microbial communities from Kellogg Biological Station, Michigan, USA - KBS C4-4 metaG | ecosystem: Host-associated > Plants > Roots > Rhizosphere > Soil | place: Michigan, USA...
GATGTTGGTTGGGATGATGGGCCTGAGATTAGTAGTCGGAAGGGGAGCCACAGGAGATATTGCGGTAGTCCTGGGAAGAGTGCGAGGATGAATATCGAGGTCGCTATTACTGTAAAGTACTTGTGTTGGGAAATTGTGGTTAATGACATGGTGGATTTAGTTTCTTGCGATCAGAACTTGAGATGTTTCATTGCGCTACGTCATTTTATATCACGGCTTGGCGAGGCTTTTACGAACGAGGCTGAGAAGAATGTTCGGGGAGAGCACTCTGCTTGGATTTGGTGACGAGTCATACAACGGAACTTCTTTCTCAATTTGATCGGTATTGGCTGTTCAGTTGGCAAGAATCGCCAGAAGTCAGGCCAGAATTTGGATACTTATAAGTCAAACTCTTTGTGATCAATGTATAACCCCGTGTCCTTTTGAATATCACAATATGTACAACAGCGTAGCCATCTAGGACTCATCATCTTTGCTGAAGGGGCTGGCCATCTACACTTTCTGCGTCATGCTCCCCTTTTAATTGAGGGTAATGCCCTTGGATCTCACCATGCATAGACGGGCTACCTGGCATCTGGACCTGCGCAGGATTATTCGATGGTGTGAGCGGGTATGTGGTTGATTGAAGGGATTCGAGATGTTTCTGGTGCGCTTTTTGAGCCTGTAACCGTCAGTTATATTCCATCAATGCTCCAATTCCTGTGGAATTCTTACATATGGGAGACCACAATATGTGCACCAGCAAATCTGTGGTTTATCCACATTGATAAAGATCTTCGGATGTCCTAAGGGACCACCGCCACCATCACAGGCCACGCTACGACCTTCAACCCAGCGAACCGGTTGCTGGTGGATAAGATCGATCGCTGCATATGGTGCGGGCTAGTGTATTTTCTTAGTCTTGCGCCTTTGGTTCCATGATGGGATTCCCATACCTGTGCATCGATAATTGTCTGCTCAAATCTTGGACCTGTCATTGCCAGATCTCTAGGCATCTGACTCTTCGACCAAGTGCTTGCTCTGTTTGGGGCCTGCATCTGTCGTTTGTGTTCCGCTTCGGGTACTAGTTCCTGAAATGGCGCATCTCTCGCGCCCATTGCGTCCACTGGTGTTTCGTTGGTCTTGGACACATTTGGTGTCAATTTTGGGCCCGATGGATCATTAGCTTGCTCGAAGTTCTCGCCGGTACCAGGTCCTTGTCGCAGCAGACGGGTCGAGGAGTTTAGGGATCGTGTGGCTGCCCTTGTGGCATAGACTGAGATTCGCGGAATTCGCGTCCGTAGACTCGGGACGAAGGAAGCCATATTTAGCCACTTAGTCCTCTGACCCGGCTTCAGATTCCAGCTCAGGTTGTTGGTATAAGAACACTGGTTAAACTGCTCTCTGGAGGTGCTTCAAGCTCATCCCGCAACTGCCAATCGGAGATGGCTCAATTGCGGTTCTTGGCAGTAGCAGCATTTACGGCGGATCTTAGTAGGAATTAAGCGCACTTGCTACTAGAGCTTTGGTTCTCCACCGTAGTGCACCATTGTTTCTCCGTTCCGAGTTATGGCCATCGAAATGCAGGCCCAACTTGACATCCAAGGCAGCTTTGGTGCACGCGGCTTACCGCGTAGACAAATCGTCCACTCCTCAAACTCCAACAGCCCTCCGCATCTCGATTGTCAATATTTCCTTCCCTTGACTATACTGAATCCACCAGTACTGAGATTCTTTTCCGAGCGAGATATCTTCAAAGATGGCTTCAGGCTACGATCGTGCTCTTTCAGGTAGGTTATCCATTCCATTCTACTGAATAAGTTACTAACTGGCGTAGTCTTCAGGTTAGCAAGCCGCATCAGACTCGCTGCCCCGTACTAACTATTACAACTAGTCCTGACGGCCATGTCTTCCAAGTGGAATATGCGCTAGAGGCCGTCAAGCGAGGAACTTGCGCAGTCGGTGTCAAGGGCAAGGATATCGTCGTGCTGGGATGTGAGAAGAGATCGGCCATGAAGCTTCAGGATACCAGAATCACTCCCTCCAAGATCGGCCTACTAGACACCCACGTCTGTCTAGCATTCGCCGGACTCAACGCAGATGCACGGATATTAGTCGACAAGGCTAGGCTAGAAGCACAATCTCATCGACTCACTGTCGAAGACCCCGTCACTATCGAGTACATCACTAAATACGTGGCTGGTGTTCAACAACGATACACTCAGAGTGGTGGTGTCCGCCCTTTTGGTATCAGCACATTGATTATTGGCTTTGATAAGGGTGACACCGAGCCCAGACTCTACCAAACAGAGCCCTCTGGTATCTATTCTGCATGGTACGTGGATTTGTCCTCCAAGACCACCTTTTCTAACCCAAAGTAGGAAAGCCAATGCCATCGGCCGATCAAGCAAAACAGTGCGCGAGTTCCTGGAACGGAATCACAAAGACGACATGGACCGAGAAGCCACCATCTCCCTCACTGTCAAATCATTACTGGAAGTTGTTCAAACAGGTGCAAAGAACATCGAGATCGCCATCATGGCTCCTGGCAAGACTATCGAAATGCTCCCTTCAGAACAGATTGAGCAGTATGTAAAGACCATCGAGCAAGAGAAGCAAGAAGAGCAAGCCAAGAAGAAACCTGGAAGACCAGGCACATCCTCCCTCCCCACTCGACCCTTAGCAGAGGGTGAAGGAAGTGGAGATATCTGACGAGTCAAATAACCTTGACAAAATGTACTTTGCATGAGCGACTGGAGTCCGGTATTAAATGGGTTCAAAGAAGAGACATTGATTCCCTAGTCCTCATCTCATCTCATGTTCCGTGTCTTATTCAACCCATTCTATCGCTTGTGAAGCCATAATACTTACAACGCCCGCAGCCCGAACGCGAAGGAGCGAGGTTAAAGACCATAGACCCGCCTCCAATTCATGAAAGAACTTTGGAAGAACTTTTGACCGCAGTGGCCCATCGGATGCGATCATCGTCGTCGTCGTGGTCCCACAAAATAATACCAGGAGATTGTAGAAAGCCCAACCCTCCACATCATCAACCCATCTTGGTATCCAGTTCTTTAATATCGAATATTGTCTGCTGATCCAGCTGTCTCGTCCGCTCATCCTTAAACATCCTAAGGTAATGGAAAAACTCGTAAGCACAAACACAATTTCCCACCTGGAAAATGGTGAGTCGCAAAAATCCAAACCCACCTTGAGTCCACTCGCATATCCTCGCTCTCGACTTTCAAGGCAGCCTTCGGCGTAATCGCATCAATTACGAAATGGTTATCGCAGTTCGGACAGTATTCATCGCTGTTACCATTTTGTGATCCAATGTGTTAGCTGAGTGTGTTTCGTATAAATACTTGACCCACCAGGCTTCCATGAGGCCCGGGAGGCGGAAGTGCCACGATAAAGCCGCTAAACAATCGATGCTCCCCTTGGAACGATATCCAAAAGGGTAGGAGGAAGCTCACCTATCCTCCCATTCCTGGGTATTCTTTCTAAACGCCTTCCTGCATTTTTTGCAGATGAATGTCTAGTCACGAGTGTCAGCGGGCGATTCTCGATCTGGTCACTGCCTGGAGATCTGAAGACACAACGACCTCAAAAAGGAACAACTGGACAGACACTCACCATGTCGAAACTCTGCATCAGGGGATGCGATTCTTGCTCGGCGTGGCATTCGGCACAATCGAACCATTTTCGACCTTTTCGTTTGGGATGGTGGGTTAGTCTTGGGGCTTTGGTGGGCGGGGGAGAGATGGGTCGGGTTGGTTGGCTGGCTTGTACGTACAGCACGGTGAGCGGATCGATACTTGTGCGTTCAAGATGTGTTTGCTGGGAAGTCCATTCTTTAGTTATTGGGACTTCTAACCCTGAATGGAGTGCGTGAGATGGTGGAAAGTGCAGGGGTTGCTCGCATACCACATGTTTATGGATGAGATTGATGAAAAAGAACTTCTTTAGCACGAGACTCTTCGAAGAATATGTGTCTGGAAGGCGTTGAGAAGGATCAGGGACCTTAACAGTCTCTCCCGTTATCACAAGTATCTGCTGTTGAGTTTAGAATTCCAATATCTTTGGCGTCGCTGGTCAATCTTGGTCGTTGTTGAATCCCGAAGAAACGCGTAGGGAGGGATTCCACTGAGTCATGATCTTCTCCTTGGAGGGGAGCCGCTGACTCGGCACGCCTGATCAAGCCTCTATCCACCACCTCTGTATCAATGAAACACTTAAGTATAGGTTCTAATTTCATTGGAATGTTGAATACGAACGACTAGAGCATATATGGTGGTGCTTGTTCCAACTTATTTTGGCGAGTTTTATGGTCTTTTCCTTTATCGTAATGCGTGAGTAGTGGGTGTTCTGGTAGAGGTGAATGGAATGGGATGGCACACTTTGCGATACTATGATGCTCGTTTCATTATTACATTAAGATGTGCAGGGATCAAACTATACTGACTGCCTAGGTATCATGTCGAAACCTACTCTCACTGATGAGGGCCTGCAGCCCTCCTTTCTTTGCCACTCTGCAGGTACAGATCTGCCCTCTGATCCAGGAGTGGATCATCGCTGGCATCCACGCCCGCAACTCTGGGGATGGGATCGAAGATGATCTTGCGTTGCTCTTCGTCGTTGTCGTCCGCGATCTTATTCAAGGAAATGGTACCCAGTTTCACGAGCTTTCGATCTTCAGGCCACCGCTCCGTCGCGTCGTTGGTAATGTCACCTTCCTCGGCGATCTGGGCCCACCAGCTGAAGCTGACGCCGCCGTCAATGATACGTGTCTGGATCTCATTGTGAAGATACGCGGCATCCTTGCCCTTGGCCTCCTCGTCAGTGATGTGCGACTCACCCGCGTCTGGGGTGATGCGGTAGCGGACGAAGGTTTCCTTTCCGTCCGAGGAGATCAGCTTGAAAGCGTTGACGCCGAAGTATTTCTCAGTCCCGAAGCTGCTGGGGAATGGCTTTGGAGCAGTGACAAATGCAGCCGCAGCTGGGTTCTTGCCGAGGAAAGCTTCGATGGGCGATGGATTCTTCGGTGCGTCGGGCGCGGCCGAAGCGCCAAGCGCCTGTAGTAGTCCCAAGAAGCCTTCACCTGAATTGACGGGGAAGAACGGTGTTGAGTGCGAGATGATGTCGGTGTGTTGTCTCCGGCCGTTTTTCTCTGGGAGAGTGAAACGGATAGCTAGGCCTCTTGGGTTGGCATTTGGGTCCGTGTCTGGTATCACTGGGATACCAGTTGAGTTTGAGAAACGGCCGATAACTGGTGTGGATGGAGCGTTCAGGTGGGGAGCGGAAGACAAAGAGGCCGCTTCTGGGGTCGGCTTGAAAGTACCGTTGAGTAGAATACCTCTCGCATGTGCTGAGGCAAGTGTCAGTCGACGCAATTCTCTCGTATGTTATTGATGTATGCTCACCTGGTCTGTATCCCGGAGGCGTATGGAAAGCACCTTTCAAGCCTTCCTTCAGGGCCGTTGAAGTCTCGCTGACCTTCGAATTCTCGGAGAGAGGCATGTTGATGAATTAATACTCTTATAGGTCATTCAATTCTTGTTTGGTAAGTCGGTACAGACGTCGTATGAGATTGACTTTGTGAGAGAGACACCATCTTGCTCGACATGCCTTCGGTACTTATACCTGTCACCGCGGAACATTTACGAACACGGTGCGGCACAATAGGAAGCAAAACATGTGAATGCTGCGAATTCGAAGACCACAAGTTAACAGTCAGCATGGCGTCCCTGCATTAGCCAATTACAACGAATCATTTTACAATGGAGATCCAATGACATCCTCGTGATTGGAAGCTGAGAATCCAAATCGTCCAGGATAGGACTGGGCGATGCAGGAGCTTAGTCAGTTGTGACCCAGCACAATGAATAAACATTTGGCCCTGTGCTGGTGATCGTGTTTTCAATCCAAGTGATGACAGTTTTCTCAGAGCCGATTCGTCCACACCTTCGCTTGGATGCCGCAAATACTAGCAGCTAATAGCTATATTAGTAAAAATTCCCCTTGCGGAAGTAGGGTTTTCGATTTGTCGTGAAGCGAAAACATGCTCTCCAGGATTCGGAGCACCAAGGGATCGTATTTGTGTTTTTGGTGAACCTGGTTTATCGACGCCGCTCGGCTAATATCGATGTAGCTGGCCTGAAATGGTTTATCCCCTCACTCCTTACACGTATGCCGTCATAACTGAGAGCGGGCTCGAGCCTCGGTGCGAGCTTGGGTTAGGATATTATTCAGCTTCTGATACGCCATCGAATGACATATATCCTTGATGCATGACTGAGGTTATTTGACGAAGAGGCGAGGAAGCCAACCAACCAGATGGCTGGGAGGTATCTAAGTGGGCGAAGAAGCAAGCTATGCACCTGGACCAAGTAGATATCTGAGTAGGAATTCATAGAATATATCCCTACCTTTACATAGGTACGCAGGACGACAATGTTTTATCACTATTGATAAACGAGGTTTGCTAATGAGAAAGCATTGCTGGCTCGTTGGTGGTCCAGCGGTCGCCTTGTTCACCAACTATTATGATGCGCACTGTTTCGTCATGGGGTTTGCCGGATAGTTGCTCTTCGGTCATGCGGTCGAGGGGAGTGAAGAGACTAATGCACTTGGTCTCGAATTATCTCGAATTGTATTTGCCAGGTCATTGTAGCATTTGCGGGAAATTGAACCTCACACTTGGAAGTATTCCAGTCAAAGAATAGGCAGTGTGGAGAGATGCTGCTCTCTTGGTTGTACAACATTTGGTGGTTGGCGTGGATTTTAAATGAGGTTGGTTTGCATGCAAACCTACTGTATGCATTTCTGCTCCATAGTCTCTTTAAGATAACCTGAGTCCTATGAAAGAACAAAATGAATCATGATCATAGTCTCAATCGTAGTTTTAATCGCTGCGATGAGTGTTGTTCACTATCCTTGGTGCTCCGTACCTACGAGTGGCGGCTGCAGGGTCTCGCGACCGCCAAGATGCAACCACTTAACGCGTGGACGCGTTCGCGTTTCTCCAACGCGTCCTAAATTGGAACTGCGGGCAACTTTATCATCCCCTTGAATATCGAACAATTCTGTAATTCTACATTGTTACAACAACCTGCGCGCACACAATGGATTCTAGGTCCGTTTATTCTCTTCCGGTGCTTGCGCCTCAACATGACCCTGCTGTCGAAGTTCGCACCGAACTACAAGCAAGACTCAAAGAATTCGTTCTCGCGTTTCAATTAGATGGCTCCTACATCTACAGAGACCAAATCCGTGAAAATGTTCTGGTCAAGCAATACTACTGCGACATCGACCTTGCACATCTGATCTCATACAATGAAGAGTTGGCGCATAGGATAACCAGTGATCCTGCCGATACGATCCCTCTATTCGAAGCCGCCCTCAAACAATGCACTCAACGCATTGTCTTCCCACACGATCCCAATATTTCGCTCCCACAACATCAATTGCTCCTTCACTCATCAGTGTCTCACATATCAATCCGAGATCTGAATGCAACCAATGTATCCCATCTTGTGCGGATCCCTGGCATCGTTATTGGTGCATCAACCCTCTCCTCAAAAGCGACCCTGTTACACGTACAGTGTCGAAATTGCGATCATGTTCAGCAGCTACCTATCGAAGGTGGATTCTCTGGCATTTCATTACCACGAGTTTGCGCAAGACCAAAGGTTGAAGGCGAGGATGTACCTCCGTGTCCACTAGATCCTTATTTTGTTGTTCACGAGAGTTCTCAATTTATCGACCAGCAGATCCTCAAGTTACAGGAGGCCCCTGATCAAGTACCAGTCGGAGAACTTCCGCGTCATATTCTCATTTCGGCAGACCGTTATCTCACAAACCGGGTCATCCCTGGCTCGCGTTGTACTGTGATGGGCGTGTTTTCGATCTATCAGCCAAATAAAGGCAAGAAAGATAGTGCAGTTGCGATTCGGAATCCATATCTACGCGCTGTTGGTATTACTGCGGACGTGGACCATACTAGCCTCGGCTCGAGTCATTTCTCAGAAGAGGAGATTCAAGAATTCGAAGAAATGTCCAGACTACCCGATCTTTACGAGCGCTTTGCCCGGTGCATAGCCCCGTCAATCTATGGAAATGCGGACATCAAGAAAGCTATCGCCTGCCTACTCATGGGAGGCTCAAAGAAGCAACTTCCTGATGGGATGAAGCTACGAGGTGACATCAACGTCCTGTTGCTGGGTGACCCAGGTACTGCCAAGTCACAATTGCTGAAATTTGTTGAGAAAGTTTCTCCTATTGCGATTTACACATCTGGCAAGGGCTCTTCTGCAGCAGGTCTGACCGCTTCCGTACAGAGAGACACCCAAACACGAGAATTCTATCTTGAAGGCGGTGCTATGGTTCTAGCAGATGGCGGCGTGGTTTGTATCGATGAGTTCGACAAGATGCGGGATGAGGACCGTGTGGCTATCCACGAAGCCATGGAGCAGCAGACAATCTCGATCGCGAAGGCAGGTATTACGACAATCCTCAACGCACGAACATCGGTCCTCGCAGCTGCCAATCCTATTTTTGGCCGCTATGACGATCTCAAATCACCTGGAGAGAACATTGATTTCCAGACAACTATTCTGTCAAGATTTGACATGATCTTCATCGTTAGAGATGACCATGATAGAAATCGTGATGAGCGTATTGCAAAGCACGTCATGGGCATCCATATGGGCAACCGTGGGGTGGAAGAACAATCAGAGGCAGAGATCTCCGTGGAGAAGATGAAACGATACGTCAGGTTCTGCAAATCGTAAGTGATCAACACCACATATGTGGATTTTTTCGACGATGAGATTCATTCACACTGACCCCTTCCCTTCTAGACGATGTGCTCCGCGTCTATCAACCGCTGCATCAGAGAAGCTCTCTAGCCACTTCGTCTCAATCCGTAACCGAGTCGCACAATCAGAACGCAACAGCAACAACCGATCATCGATCCCCATCACAGTCCGCCAGCTCGAAGCCATCATCCGAATCACAGAATCGCTCGCAAAACTTACCCTCTCCCCAGTCGCCGAGGAACAGCATGTAGACGAAGCCATCCGACTCTTCCTTGCGTCGACGATGGATGCTGTCTCGCAAGGCGAAACAGCCGGCGGCATGGGAAGCAACCGTGAGCTCATGGACGAAGTCTCCAAGGTGGAGGACGAGTTGCGCCGACGCCTCCCGATCGGATGGAGCACCAGTCTCGCTACCCTGCGAAGGGAGTTCGTCCAAGGACGAGGATACAGCGAAGCAGCACTTGCGAGGGCTCTGCACGTCTTACAACGCCGCGAGACCGTCAGGTTAAGGAACGGTGGAAGTCAGGTCTACAGATCTGGCGTTTAAGGCGGGATAGAACGAACCTTCCGAACGATATGTGGACAGGCTATGTATTGCTGCTGCCCTTGTTTCTTTACGGTGTCATGTCGTTTCTCCATCTCGTGTGGTCTCAGTGGGGCGGTTGGTTTTCAATGAATGAAATGAGTGCCCATGGACGAATCTAGGTCGATGTGTGTACGGAGACGTGTAAAGTAGAGTAAAGCTTAATGAATAAAGTAAAACGACCCTTCGAAACAAAACTACTAGTGCCAGAGCCTGGGGCCCAGCTGCGAGACAAACCTATGGTCCACCCCGTGCTTTCCGTACCCTTGGGCCCTTGGGAGGACGGAAAGCCCGGTTAATTACCGGGTGCCGTAGCAATACATGCTCAGGTGCCCAAGGCAGCTTCCTTCTCCATGGAAATAGTATTCCGTGAACCACTAGTTTTCTACAAACTATGTAGCTCCAGCAGGTGGCTGTCTCCATGATGAAAAGTGCAGCGCGTGGTGTACAGAATACAATGGTCGGGGGGCGGGGGTCGAACCAACTCGTTGTTGCTCTCTTCTCCCATCGCAACAATGTGGATTTATCTAGTAGTGCACATTAAGACGCAACGCAATTTTGTGGGGATGTTTCGCTTGTTGAGTTTGGTTCGGCGCGTGAACCACTGGCTTGCTAAGTGCTACCTTACCGTCGGTAATTAGATACTATGGTGGCTTGATGGCTCGGGACGCTGGTCAGTCATGCGTCGTGGGATTGTGGCTGGAGACTCGAGGGCAGCATATGCCACCGCCAACGAATGATCCTATTTGACGAACGATTCTTTTCCAGGACGGATATAGAGGGGAAAATGGTTGAACTTGAGGTCGCGATGTATACTCTCTGGCATTCTTGGTTGCAGAAGCTTCCTTTTGTTCGTGCCGTAGCGTACTTGTGATGCGTCTAAAAGTAGAAGTGCATATCTTCTCCTCCTGGGTGATGAGGGGAGATTGATCAGAGTGAGGGTGCAAGTGGAACTTATCCTCGACTGTTTTGATATTTAAGGCACAAACGGTTTGGTTGCAGGTATAGAGTTTGACGGACTCATCACCTTCGATGTATCTTTACCTTGTTTAATATTTACCGCTTATGGGGCCTAAGGCATGTCCAGTTGCTGAGCGTGCCGTGTTAGTGAACATTAGCCATCGACAGAAACAAAGAGCAATTGCTTGAATGTCTTGGTTGTATTGACATGGTGAAGTGATGCATGGACAATGTTGGTTTCAGCCGCTCACATTACCTGTGCAGTGCAAGCTTTGATTGGTAGGTAGCTGTTCGCAGGACCAGAAGCATAGAAAGGTATGGAAACAGAGCAGCAACGATAGAGATGAGGTAGAATCTCCCTGTGAGCACCCTTGTCCCAGTTGCCTCCACCAAAGTTTGCCCATGGCGGAGTAGTCTATCAAACGCAACTTGCGAGGGGCCAAGCTTCTTGCTGTTTCTGTTACGAAAGAGGCAAGGAAAGAGGAATCGCCATGATGGAGCAGCGAGTTCTCACGGACCGACCTGCTGAAATTAGTTATTTCAGTCATTCTCTGGTTCAGTGATGATCCAAATAGGAAATGGCCAAGGGCCAAGTAGTTTTTAAAACTTTTGAAATCGCCCATTTACCCATGTGAGACCAACCATCACTTTCTGGTTGGAGGGCGGGTCTAACTAGAAGCATTAGTCGGTGAACATATGAACGAATAGAGAACGCTTTCGCCTCCCTGGTCGAGCTGTTGCTCCTGCAACTGAAAGATTCGTAAGCAGTCTGGCCTCGAGGACGGTGATCCACCATCTTACTCAGGACGCAATGATGGTGATTGCAAGCAGTGTTGAGCAAAATTGCCGTCTTCCTTGAACACAGCGTTTCGAAAAGGGTTTCAATGTGCAGTAAGTAGTAATAATTAGGTTTGAAATCCTCGTGCGCTGGTCCACCACCAAGGCCCGGAGTCAGTTGTGTGTGGTGAGCAGAGTGATTCACCAAGTCCCACAGTGATAATACCGATTTGTTTTGCCAAATATTAGACATCAAGACTCCACCATATCACAACACAGTTCGGAGAACGAGGTGCGTTTCGATTTGAGGTTGTAACCTCGTGAATTGTATGAGGCAGAGTATGATCACATCGCAGATCTGTGTCAAGCATCAAGCACTGGCCAAGAATCCTGTCCTCCTTCAACAGAAAGTTGAGCATCGGGCTCATTCGACGCTGAGCATTTCTTCACGTAATCTCGGAAACAGCAGTTTCGTGGGGCGCAAGCCATTTCTGGTTGACAGTCTTGACAGGATATTCGGATGCGTGAGATACAAATCAATTGCTGCCATGTCTGATATGTCAACGTAGTCCTTTGGTACGGGATGTACAAGGTACCTCTCCGGCTCTGTGGGAGACGCGTGGAAGCCTTTCCGACTTAGCTACGTCGAGAACGGAGCACCTCGTTTGCAGAAAGGCGCTCCCCTGGTTCGATTCTGTGACGGACGAGCGTGGGGGCGGGCTGCCGCCAGTGTTTCCACTTGTGACTGCCAGATGTGCTGGGGGTTGATATCGGCCATTGTGTTGCCGGTACGAGATCGAATGCGACATTGCATTGTCCACATGATGAGTCCAGGGACCCTAGGAGTTCAAGAGCACGCGTCTGGATCTACTCAGAGTGCCTCCGAAGAAGTGGTGTTGGCTGCCAGTGGCGCAGCGCGAGGTCTTCCTCCCATCTGCAAGACCAGCTGGTGAAGACGCAAATTGAAACATCGCCCATCCGGATTCGGAGATTCGTCGGAATATGACAGGTCATATTCCTTGTGAAACTATTACTAGAAGACCGGTCGGATGGAAGCCACCAAAAATTTGGCCGAGAAAAGAATAGTTGGCAGTCCCCCATCTTGGTAAATGAAGGTCCCAGCCATGCCGTCCATTACACTAATACCCTGAGGAAGCGAACTCCCTAGGAAGTGAGGATGCACTCAGCCGATCGGAATGAACAAAGTGCAATGGTGGCTGTTACCATCACCATTCAGGTGCTTGGTCATGATTTATTTGTACATGAAAGTCAGGCTGAAGTTTGCAGGACGATCTGCGCCAATCTCGCCCCCAGCGATGAAGATGCAGGTTCTTGCGTGTGGAAGGGAAGTCGGGATCTTGATGTATCCGTCCAGTCAATGCAACGAAAGTAAGTCAGGTGAGGCACGCAGTGGGAGCATGGGAGCCATGCTTGCCCTGCAGAGACGATCGCGACGGCCTTGAGTTGGAGACAGCCCAGAGCTCAGAAGCCCAGTACTCAATATCCTGGAGTGTTTTGCAAAGTGCAGTAGTACATAGTTCGTGGATGCATTGCAGGGTGCATGACAATGAGTAGATCTCGCCTTTGCAAGACCTTTTGATCCGGATGGCCCAGGCGCACCGTTGTGTAACAGGACCGCGGAGACGGGGGTTAGCTAAGGGTCCAAGCTCCCCCTTGAAAACAGGTGTCTAATTCGCTTTTCCATTGGGTTGTGATCCGGAGAAGCGTTGGCGTTGGTGAATGGGCCGGATGCGAGCGCCTTCGAACAGAGGATCCTGTGCAAGGAGTCTAGGAGTCTAGGAGTCCAGGACCCTCGCCCAAACCATTTACCTTGCTGACTCGGTAGAAACCCTTGCGGAAATAACTTGCGCCAAATACATTGATGATGATCTTGACCCAGAAGAATGCTTCTTGACAAATTAATAATGATTAATATGTGATGCTTGAAGAGAATGAGCATCGGCCCACCACCCGGAGTCCCGAGCCCCGACCTGAAGAAAATAAATCAAGGAATGATTGACTACGTGGTTTGTTAGCAGGGACATATGCAATTCCCAGGGCAATCATTTGGTTATGGTAGGCCATTGGGCTCGCTAAGGAAGTCTCCTGGTTAGGCTAGGTTCCGCTTCAGACGCCACCTCGCCTTTGATCTCCTGGACTGACATCGTAGAGGAGGATAGGCGGCGAAGCGATCATGATGAATGACGGAGGGACGCCGTCGCTTTTTGCCTGGAGAGTAAAGAAGAACTCGATCATCTCTTGTAAATCATTTCAGGCCTCGGGGATTTTCTGGATAGTTAAAGTTGTACCGTTCGGCCTTTGGGCAGTTGACATTAAGTTGACCGACGCCGACATTGACGGTGTGTGAGACCCGGTGAGGGTCATGATGTGCGAGACATTTGCAACCTCGAACATGAGCCATGTATGTGATTGGTGAAAGGCTCGATAGCGTTCTCTGGTGTCGATAGCTACGGAGTCGACTGATAATTAGCAATTACGAATTAAAACAATCTCAGTCTCAATTCCTGCCCTAGGCCACATGCAAGATGGTGCAGCTCCCTAAAGGGCTGGCCGGGCTGGCGATTTCTACTCTTACACGAAGAAGGCCTCCAAAATGAACTCCATACGAGGTGAGGTATTGGCAACCTCGTATTGTTCCGAGGAGATAGGGTGGGGGGAGGGTTCAGAGAAAGCCCTGCCTGCCCTACCCCACTCCTTTCCATCAATCCCGAAGTTGAACAAACCCTAATCAAGATAAGAATGGGAGGAATATGCAACCATCGTCAGAATTGGGCCTTGCGTGCTTAGGCACCCTACGAAGTCCACGATCTGTTTGAGGGGGGAGTGGAAGTCTGGTTTCCTCATCACGATGGCCAAAATCAACGGTCGCCGGGGCATCTCCTTACCCGAACGCTATGGCTCGAAGTTGACTGGTTGGTGACTCGGTTAGGCATCAATCCTGTCAGGATCAGCAACCGTGTCCCTCAACTTGGCCTCTTGGTCTGCTCTCGATCCCCAGTTGGCCACCCTAAACGCCCCCGTCAGCTTCATGCTGTGAAAACCTACCTGGAGATCTGGCCCTTAGCCTTTAGGAACCCAGCTGAGTCTGGCCGACGTTCCAATCGTGGTTGAGTGCTCGGCGTGATCCCCTAGCCGTGCCTTTCGTCATTTGGGCATCAGGGATCCTCTGGGTAGAGCCTCACTTCAAGGCTTCCTGCTGGCTCTCTTGAGACTGACTCGGATTGTGCCGTCCGACTCCGTATTTTGTGCGCCATCAAGTGTCGAGATCACCCTTACTTCACCTCCGGGATGTGCTCTTGCGGATCCGCGGATCGCTAGCAAAAGTGTGGAAGGTCTTGCGGTGTTGAAGTCCACGAACGCCCTGTTGCTCCTACAGGGCTACTTCACACCTGGCTAGGCTGGGTGGATCCTTCTCATGTAAATCCCCTTGCATACTTGTGCTGTATTCGGTACAGCCCACAGCATTGCTCTTTTGTGCCACTCAATGAAGCCGCCACCCGCGTCAGAGAGCGAGTGTCTATCTCCAGACAGTTGGTGTTTGCATATTACACCAGATCCAGCTCGCTACCACAGCCCGCCTGCCAGATCAGCCTGCTAAGTCACCACCGGGTTCCAGCACCATGGATCGCAGCACACCGATCTTAGAGATACCAAGAATGTCAAATCCTGGTTGGTGTCACCAAAAGCCCGGCTCCGTCAACTGATCACGAGAAAGAATTAGCTGATTTAGATCTCATTGACATGCAAGCCCCGGTTAGCCATCTAATCCCCAGATCGCTAGCAACCTGTGAAGCGACTCGAGCGAGGTTGTGTTATTTCTTCGCTGTGGGCCATCGAGCCCATGAACAGCGAGCGAGGCTTGGAAGCCGACCATGACACCCCTAGTGATGGCAACTCTATTACTGCGAAACTTTCTCGCTTGAGAGTATCCAGGATTTGCCGAGCAGTGACATTCGATGTCCAATTTCGAGCGAATAAGGAGCCAGAGGAGAGCAGAAGGCAAGTAAGCATTACCACGGATTGGCTTCCCCCACATCTATTTTGGCACCTCCCTATACTAAAAAGCATTGCATTACAAACCCGTCAAATGTCCTTTTCTCCCTTCATCCCCACTAGGGTCCCATGTATCCCTGCGTGGCGTACGCGGATATTATCCATGTTCGTTGCTCGTCATTGACCCTCCAACTGGCACCCCTCCCGCCTCGTCCGTGATAGTGGCATGTGTGGTGAACAAAGACGGCCCCTTGGCAGGAAATCAGTTGATCTGAAACTGGAACCAGTCTAAATGGTGGCTCGTTACCGAGGGGCATGACTGTTGGCTCCGCAATCGTATTAGCCTGTCCATCACATGCTCTTTCTGGCCCCTCTGCCTAGTAACTCTCCAAGAATTTCTGATAGGTCGTGTATTTGAAGGGCTGTACATCACCTGTACGTCTGCACAGCACAGTGTTCTGGCCATACGCCCTCGCGTTGCTACATTCCACCTTTATTGACTCGAGGCCACCATCATGGTCTAAGAAAAGTGGACGAAGGCGCGCAACGCAAGTGAGAAAAGAGGCTGTCCGTAAACATCGGATGCCAACGCCCAATACATCAAATGTTCTTCGCAAACACCATTCCATCTCTGCATACACACCAAAATTCCAACTGCCCTGTCGGTTGCGGAAGTACAATGCGTCAGGCCTTGTCTTCAAGAAGTCCTACAATATCGACCAGGAGGGTTCCAGCCTCCCTCGTCCCGTCATTACATCTCCCAAAGTGGAGTATCCTGTGGCCGCACGAAGAGCCTCGCGGCGGTCCCTCATACTAGGAGTGGTGGGAGGAAGCCCTCTACTTGGGAAAATGACCGACTAATCATGTTATATAGGAGGGAGATATCCCAGAACTATCTGAATAACACATCTGGCATCCTGTTCGACTAACAGGCCTGTCAACCCCTCCTCGCTGTCGGTGTTGAAGCATTGAACACTGCAGCTCTTGCCCCATCGAGACCAAAACCTCGCCAGCGCTGCCAAGATGGAGCTCGCAATCGCCCCACCGTCAAGAATCGGGGTGGGA
>Ga0105239_10004712_pt1 | contig 16196 bp, 21 predicted proteins | sample KBSC44metaG_FD_92761 | JGI IMG/M metagenome (GOLD analysis project Ga0105239, IMG submission 92761) | Corn rhizosphere microbial communities from Kellogg Biological Station, Michigan, USA - KBS C4-4 metaG | ecosystem: Host-associated > Plants > Roots > Rhizosphere > Soil | place: Michigan, USA...
GCCGTATGTGCTGAAATGCGGTTTCGATGTTTCTTGTTTTTTGGAACATAGTCTAGTTTTGTATGCCAATGAATCTTCCCACCCGCCGCAAACCGATGCCTCCACCCGAGATGATATAGTTTGTGATCGAGGGAACGGTGAAATAGCCCGCGATGGCCAGGATGAGAAATACTAAGTAGGCAGTATCGGTAGGTCCGAAGCTGGTCTGACCCGAAGCATTCACCTGGGCAATGTCTAGTTTGATCATCTCCTGTTGTATCTGGGCGATAAGGGTACCGAAAATGTTGGCCACAGGCAGCCAAAGGAACACATTGAGGTACCTTGCCAGCCAGTCCCTTATGATATGACCAAACCCATCGAATACACATAACCCGAAAGCCAATGGACCTAATATCGCCAGGATGATGAGATAGAAGGTTCGGACTGTGTTTACACACAAGGCTGCCGACTCGAACAATACCTGCAGGATCTCAGATAGCCAAACTTTAACTGAGTTCCTCATGCTGTACGACGCTTTGGCCATTTCGAACTTTATCCTGTTGGATAATCCCGAGAATACCCCCGAGTCAGCTTCTCCAGATAACGCCTCCCATTTATCCAGGTCGCCGCTGCCATTGGGTCCTACATACATCTGCCAGTCGTTGGAACGTTGCAGGGCTTCCTCTTTTTGCTGCAACAACACTCCTACGGCCTTGTTGGCATCCTGGGTCATTGACTGTGTTCCCGTCACTGTGGGCTCCATTACCCCATTGATCAACCCGATGACATGAGGAAAGAGCATGATGGCAATGCCAATGCCGAAAGGACGTAACAATGGGTAGACCTGCACTGGTTCCGCCCGCGCAATATGCTGCCAAACCCTGCTGCCGATGTACCAGAGAGCTGCAAATCCAGCGATAGCCTGGCCGATGCCGATCAATTCCCCACAATGGACGATCATGGTATCATAAGCCTGCCGTAGAACTCCTTGCAGGCTACCGATGTCATTTGCTATGTCAAGGAAGGTTGCCATAAATTTTCTTTAAAGTTTGAAGATTGTTTTGTTCCCGCTGCCGTTGTAAGGCCTGTATTGACACTGCGTCATTGAACCGCCTTAGTCCGGCCAATTGCTCTGTGACAGTTGTATGGATCTGGTCGATAGCCTGCATCCTCTCAGCATCCGACATGCGCAGCTCATCTGCGGTGATCACTATGGTCAGCCGGTCGAGACATTGACTGCTTCTGTCTGAAAGCGTTTTGTATGTCCGCTCTATGTGTGCCAATTCGCCGGGAGTAAAGAGTCCGCATGATGCCCAGTGCTGATTGGCCGTCCGGCATTCTGTTACAATGTTTCTTTCCTTGTCGATGATATCCACTGCTTTATAGTACTGTCTGACTGGCAGGGATACATCCAGCAGATCGTCAAGAAAGGTTTTGTGCAGATTGAAATTGCCTTTTACGATGTCGCGGATGTTCGTATAGCCCTTATCGAGTACCTGGTAGCCGTCACGCATGTCTTTTAGAATAGTCTTTAGTTCCGACAGTTTCTGGATATCCAGCATCAATTGCTCGATCAGTTGGTCGACGGATTGTGCTTTCAGACTATCTAGGGACAGGCAGAGGCAGATACCTATTAAGATTCCGATCTTTTTGAGGCAATGCTTATTGTATGCCATACCATTTTTTTAAGGTTCCTGTATACGCCTGCTCTTTTTGTCTTTGGTTAATCAGCCATGCCACATCGGCAAGAAAGCTTTTTGCCTGACTGTACCTTTGCCGTAAGGAAGTGGATACTTTTTTTATTCTGCTGATCCTTTTCCCGTCCGTCATGGAAAGGGTACCATCTGTCGTTAATGTCTCCAGTTCTTTATGGTCATCTCTGCCCTGTACGGCGAGCCGTTGCTGCAATCCCCGGATATATTGTACTTCTTCTGTCCGCAGCCAGCGAGCAGCTTCATATGCTCGAATTGCGTGGGCGAAAGCCTTATCAATAGCCTGTATTAGCCTGAAGGATTCATTCAGCTCAGGGTTTTGCCATACGCCATCATCCACATTTTTCAGCGACTGAAAGAATACCTGGTGAAGGAAAAACTCCCCTGATTTGATGTCCCGGATGAGATACACCCCTTCTTTCGCAATCTGGTAGCCTTTCTCTGCCGTGATGATATATCCCTTAAGCGCTGCCAATTGCGCCAGCATAGTTTTCCGTGTACCTTGCGCCTGGCCGGCATGGAATTGAAATAAGACCAGGGTAAAAGCCATTGCTGTTCTAATGAATGCCATACAATGATTTTATCATGATAAAATCCTTCCCGTCCCTGGCCCTTTGCAGGCTTAACAGGATATTTTCCTGGGTGAATGACTGTAACTGGTGATAATTCCGATCGATATCCGCCGCCAGATCATTGATGATCCGTAGCCTGTCCCCGTCGTCCATTTGTGTGACAAACGCGTTGATCACGGTGTTGAGCTGGTCCACTGCCGATACGCTTTGCCGCAGGATACCCTGATAGACAGCCCGGATATGATCGAGCTCTTCTGCGCTGAAATGCCCATCTCTCGTCAGAGTCGCGTAGGCCTGCTGATAGCCTTTAATCAGGCGTGCCTGCTTTTGGATCATCGACTTTACGCTGGAATAGTATTTAAACACATTCTTTACTTCCCAAAGCTCCTGGTAGTATTCCTCATACAGGTCTTTTTGCTGCTGCACCCAGTCGGAGATATCTGCGAGTCGTGTCTTTTGCATGATGTTCTCCAGCTGTTTTTGCGCATCCTGCAGTAGGATCGTCTTCGTCTGTTGCCGCTGAATCCGCAGATCGATGGCCATGATTATCCGTTTGAGGACGCCGGTGATGATGCCGAATTGAGCATGAGCCTTTTCAGCCGGCAACAGGAAAAGAGCCATACTTATCGGCATTGCCAAAAAGAGCTTATTCAATTTTTTCATAGTGAAAATTTGACTTTTCGATCCTGTTCTTTCCAGGAAAGTACCATACAGTGTCTATTCCATTGGTGGACACAAGCCACACAGGCGCTATGTATTTTGCGTCCCAGCTCTGTTGCTGGTATTCCGGCGGTTCCTTCTTTCCCTCTTTGATCCTGATAAAAGCCGTTGTTCTTCTCACGAGGTAATTATCCTCTCCCATCTGGGTACGCCGGATTGTAATCGTATCGTCGATCCGGCAGAATTCATTTTGGGCTACGCATGTGTAGATCCCCGGTAGAAAGGCTGGAGCCTTTTCCGGCTTTTTCGTTCCTATGTAACTAAGTATGCCCAATATCAATATTGTGAGCATTATAACAGATACGGTAACCATGAACCAGTATTTCTTTATTAACATAACATTGATTTTTTGTTAAGAATTATTTTTCTCCTTCCACTCCATAGTCAGCCGGGCAATACCTTTACGTATGTCTCCATATCGTTCGGTATACTGTTGTACCAGGAGTTTTTCTGAGGCTTCTGTGGTATAGGTCAGGTATTCTTCTATCGAGACCTCCGTCCTGTAAACCTTTGAATGCCCGTTGCCGAGACTGATAAAGACCTCCTTGTATTTTCTACCCGGTTCATTACTCCTATTCAGCGATAACACCAGCGACTTGTCCTTTTCCGTCAGACCCAGCAGATCCTGTATGAAGTCGAACTTGTTTTGAAATTTGCTTTGGTCCAGGAGTATCTTGCAGTCTGCATTGTTGAGTATCGCCTGTTTGACCACGGAACTGGAGATAATGTCCTCCAGCTCCTGGGTGACGACAATGGCTTCACCGAAAAATTTCCTCACTGTCTTGAAGAGATATTTGATGTACTCACTCATCCCTTGCCGGGCGATCGCCTTCCAACATTCTTCAATAAGGATTACTTTCCTTATCCCCGGCACTTTCCGCATCTTGCTGATAAAAACCTCCATGATCACAATGGTGACGACAGGGAAAAGGATAGGGTGATCTTTCAGCACATCCAGTTCGAAGACGATAAACCGTTGTTGGAGGAGGTCCAGGTCTTGCCTGGCATTGAGGAGATAGTCATATTCTCCGCCTTTGTGAAAAGGCCGTAGCACATAGAGAAAGTTGTCCAGGTCGAAGTCCCTGGTTTTGATACGCTCACCCGCCAGAGTTTGGGCAAATTCTCCTTGCAGGAACTCGTAAAAGCTATCAAAGCAGGGAAAGATGTCTTTGTTTTTATCGAGCAGCTCGTAGTACTGCTGCAAGGCATTAGACAGGGCTACGTATTCACTCCGGAGGAATGCTTCATCTTCTTTTTTCCAGAGTACCAGGAGCAATGTCTTGATGCTCTCCCTTTTTTCTACATCCAGCGTTGTGCCTTCCGGCAGCCAGAAGGGGTTGAACCGGATGGGAGAGGTATCGGTATACGTAAAGTAATGCCCTCCTACCAGTTTACATAGCCCCTGGTAGCTGTTGCCGATGTCCACTATCACGACATGGGCGCCCTGCTCATAATAGCTGCGGACTAGGTGGTTGGTAAAAAAGGATTTACCGCTGCCTGAGCCCCCGAGCACAAATTTGTTGCGATTCGTTATCCATCCGGTCCGTATGGGTTCATCGCTAATGTCCACATGTACAGGTTTGCCGGTGATCCGGTCACCCAGGCGAATGCCGAAAGGACTGATCGAACTGCGGTAATTTGTCTCGGGGAGCAGGAAGCAGGCAGCTTGCTCGGCAAAAGCGCTAAAGCGCTCATTGGCAGGCAGGTCACTGGCATTGCCGGGGATGCCAGCCCACCAGATCTGTGGTGCACTCACTGTCTCAGGGTGCGGATTGGCGCCGATTTGGCTTATGGCAGCCGCTGTATCTTTTCTGATCTCTTTTAATTTCTGCGGGTCATCCGTCCAGGAAAAGACGTTATAGTGCGTCTTTACCATTTGGCTTTGATTGCTAACAGCTTCGTTAAGGTGGTCATCAATAGCCTGACGTGTTACTACGTTTTCCCGGGAATGGGCCGACAGCGATTGCAACCGCCGGCGTTTCAGCTCCATTTTTCCTATGGTGACCGTTACATCCTCAACGAAAATATATTGGTTATATATGTGGTTGCAAGGTAACAATGGTCCCAGGGCAGTAGCAAATCCGATAGTAAGGTTAGTCCGTTCGGTAGAGTAAGGGGTATACCTGGTCCCGATAGCGCACCGGGATGGTAAATGCGTGGCGTCAGCCAACGTGTAGAGTATCCCTTTAAATTCTCCTATCTGCAGGCCGTCAGTAAAGACAATATCCCTTAGCAGTCTGGGACGTGTGCCGTCTGCCGGTCCGGACAACATGCAATACTGTTCAATGATGCCGGCGTGGTCTTTGCCTCCCGTCAATTCCTCATTTGACAGTCTGCGACAATGGATCAGTCCGCTGTCGGTCAATGTCCGTTCAAACCGGCCGACCTGATCCAGGAATTCCTGAACAGCCCCGGGGTTTAGGCATTCTTCCGGCACCAAGTGTCGCTGCAGCAGTGAGTTGAGCGCCGGTCCCCGCGTTTTTCTTCCTGCCGGCATTCGGGTAAGGAAAAGGTAGGCTTTATGGTCCAGGAATGGCCTGTCATGGAAGTGACGGTCACTGGCCATTCCCAGCCAACTATCTCCTGTCTTTTCGAGGTCAGCCTGGTAGGTGGATTCGTAAAACCAGTCCTGGAGATGGCAGACAGAAGGCGCCGTCAGTAACCCGATGGCCCTAACCCAAGCCTGGTGAATGGTATCCAGTTCCGTGGAGGATGAAGTAAATATCTCCGGTTTCATCAGTTCATAAGCCACTGTGTAGTCTCCAGACTTGGATACAATGCAGCCATCCGTGACCTCCAGAATAGGGAATATCAATTCTAATGATTTTTGCATAATTGTTTGTTTAGTTGTGTGAAGAGGGTCCGGCTGGTGCTCCGGATGGATGATGGCACCTTTTTAGCCGCCGATTTTTTTGCCAGGCCATAAGGACCGTACATTTTGGAGGACCTGTAGAGTAGCGTTACTCCTCCACCTCCCAGTCCGAAGCTCAGCAAGACACAAATCCATGAATCGACACGGCAGATATACAGGATGGCGAATAGAAGAATGTCACCCACGACGACACCTGCGGCATAGAGGATATACTGTGCTTTTAGTCCTTTGAATTCGATGGGCTTGTCGATGGCTCTGTTGATGATATAGGTTGTTGACATGTTATTTTTTTATAGTCCGAAAAAGCTACGGATCACCGTGCTTACTACCACGAGGAAAATGCATGAGCCAAACCATCCCGCCGCGGCTTTTCCCGCCTCGCCATGATGAGAACCCCATAGCTGATATACCCGTACGGCACCTATCAAGGCCAGGATGGCACCTACTGCGTACATCAATTGGGAGGCTGTGTCGAAATAACCGCGTACCATTGTATTAGCCTGACTTATGCCATTGTTGCCGTCCGCGGTTTGAGCGAACAAGGCGTGCCCTATTAGCAGAGCAGCGATTGAGATTTTACATTTCTTCATTTTTGTATTTTTTAGTTTTGAAATTGAATTGCGATTTTATTTGCATCCCGGCACTGGCCGGCGACTCGTAAAACAATACCTCCTTTTTTTAATCAACATGTGGGTCGCCGCCAGCAGCGCAGGATGCTACACATCTCAGCCTCTTCCGTCTTTAACCCTTATCCTTTAAATGCAAGACTTGATCCTTATTAGAATTGTCACTTTTATCTCTCATCCGTCGCCGCCACCAAGCCATTATCCCTTTAGGATAATAGATAACCACCACAGTTATATAATAGACGGCTGCAAACAGGATGATGCTTTCGATGAATGTTTCAGTGGAAATAGCTTGTAACATGTATTTGTCTTGTTTTTTGATAAATCAAATTGACAAGACAAATATGAGGTCCTGGAGAAGCGATTACAATTAGGCTAAGGCTTAGCCTAAGTAAAATAGTTTGTAGATGATTGCTATACAGGTGCTTAAAAAATCTTGACTCGACAGCTTATGGGTTAAGGCGAGTTATCCGGTTTCTAGCTGTTCGGATAAATTTATCCAGGAGAGCGTTAACCGACTTCTTACGGTTCCGATTATTATTGTCGATGATTGTAAAATCCTTTAAATCTATATCCGTATTGCCCTCGAACGATTCAATTAGTTCGTCCAATGTATTGTCAAACAGTTTTGCCTCATAGAGCAGCGTTATCAATTCAACTGCTTCAGATTTTGTACCAATAAATTTTAGCTTATCGCTATCCATATTCTTTTCCAGTTCTCCGCATAACCTTATCTCGTCATCAATGATCTTTTTATAATCTTCATAGGCCAATAGTTCAGACAATATGAGACTGCAAATGCAAAAATTATGATCTCTAGTTAAGAAATCCTTAGCATCACGAAAGGGCGTTCTGAGAAACTTTAATTCATCTTCAGCGGTCTGTCCAAGGATATAGTAAAAATATAGTTCACGGTGCTCGTTAAGAAAGTTCGCTATCCGCTTTCTTTCTTCTCCCAGATAGGTACAGAACTCTTCGTTACTGCAAGTGATCCGGATACATTCCAATCGATACAAGGAGTTAAAATAAAAATGCAGCTTATAGAACCAGAGCAGCCAATGTTTAAAGTACCGCACCTCAGTCGATTTATCCGGGAAAGGATTTGTAGTGAGGTAATATTTCAACTCCTTAATAGCGTCCTGCAGCAATTTTACCTTTTGGTCGTATCCTTTAACAGGGCTCAACTTCGGCTCGACCTCATCCAGCTTTAACTGCACCTCTATTTGCAGCTTTTTAACAAATGATTCCATGATCAAGCGGTATATCTGTTATAAATATGCTTGACCTGAAATTAGCAAATATTAAAATAGAAAATATTGAGATAAATTAAGTTTTTCAGGCGTCGTTCAACTAGCGTTAGTAACCTAAATACATATGCGTTTGACTGGTAAAAAAAATAATAATTATTAAGGAATTTCGGCTCTCGATTTATTATACTACATCATAAATAACCAAACATTTTATCTGTTAGTCCCGTCTAAGAGATTCAACATTGTTTATTTTTAGTAAATTGTAGAAGGTGGATATAAATTATCATCAATTCAAATGACTGACGGTTGACGATCTGTCGGTCAACGATTCGAAGCAATCCATTATTATTTTTAAATGGGACAGTAGATACGCCTTATTTTTCTTCGAAAGTGTCGACAGCTTATTGCTTTTCTCATGGAATACGGCTTGTTGTACCTGTCCATATAAAAAACGTCCTGGGTATACTTTCAGATGATCATTCAGCACTTTTTTATTGTGTTCGGCGCTTTTGCCATGCATTCCATCCATAAGAAGTTCATGTTTTTTCCGCATTTCAACATATAAAGGGTCGGTAATTTTTATCTTTGGGTCGCTAAGCCTGTCTTTGTAGTATAGCCAGATCAAGACTAACAGTCGTGTTATTTCTAGCATTTGTTCCATGCTGAACTTCTTTTCCATGTAAAGAAAACGGGCCAGGTTTTGAAGAGCAGGTTGTTTTTTATCCATCTCATCCAAAGCAAGGCCTTTCAGATCCTGGTCTGAGGCGCTCTTTAATTTGTTTAATATTTCATAGATCAGAGCGAGTTCAGCGCTCTCCGCAGGTGTAAATTGCATTTCCATACTGATTCTTATTTATTAGCTTTTATTCTGCGCCGGTTAGTCGTCCGTGATACCCTCTTCTTTTTACTCTTTTTATTTTTATTGGCAAACTTGGATTTTTGCACGCTAAACGTTTCGGGAGCCATTCCAAGATAGCTGGCTAACAGCTTTTGAGGCACTTGTCCGATCAGTTCCGGTTGATGTGCCATCAGGAATTCGAACCGCTCATAGGCCGGCCACTCCCTCATTTTGTTACGTTTCTCGCTTAGTTCATAATAATAGGTGAGTATTTTTCTTCCATGTCGGTCAAACTCGGGAAATTCATCATATGCCTTCTCCAGTTGTTCGAAGGTTATGCCATATAAAACGCAATCTTTCAGGGCTTCAATGAATTCGTCCGATGGCGTTTGCGAAAAAAAGCTGCCCACTGACAAAAACACATCTCCTTTCATCATGATCCAGGATGTTCTTTCTTTACCCTTCTTATAGCGGAAGCTTCTCACAATTCCTTCATCAATAAAATATATATGCCTGGCAATCTGCCCTTCACGTAAAATGATTTCACCTTTCTTAAGCACTCTTCTGACAAGATGACTCTCGATATAAGCTCTTAATCCGGGAGAAAGTGGCCTGATGTTGTCAAAAAGTAGGAATAATCGATCCATAGAATAAGGTCGTTATCATGATTAAATAGCATTATTCAATACGAAAATTACAGCTACGGTTATGGATCTGGGAGGTTCGTCGAATAGGCGATAACGTAATGTATAATTTACCTAAAAATAAACGAAAAAATACTCGTGATGACACGAGTATACTTTAATTAAATATAAGCTGAAACACTTAGGGTAACTTTCTGAAATTCCACCAGAAAGATGCGAAGGATGAGTTAGCTGGCCTCTCTTTTCTTGAATACATCAAAAAATATAAAGATTGCCATCAGAAGATTTAAGTAAAACAATCCCTGCATCATCAAGCTCATGTTAGTTTTACTTGTCGAGTTTAGATATACGCCTATAACGCCAATATAAACACAAACGGTAGCCATAAATATATAGAAGAACGACTCATAAGAGATGATCCGAAAAAACCGTAGTAATGCGACAGCGAGAGATGATATCATAACATATGGCTCCAGCACATAAGGATATATGTCAAATCCTATTATGCTGTCCGATTTACTGTGCCTAATATAAGCGATTAAAGTCAGGGCAAAAATGATCACTACGGACCATAATATTTTTTGCCATTTAAGACTTCTTTCATTAGTCATAAACCTATTTTCCGGAAATAATTTTACTATCGGACGATTCTTTGTGAATGGTCATAAAAGATCGCCTAATATAGGAGAGCCAGTCGTCTATCTTATTGTCGGGAAGTTGGTAATGCCTCTTGGAAGATTCGTCATAAAAGAATCCTCCGTAAAGGCTGATTTCAATCTTTTTCGTTGCTCCGTTTATCTCATATGTAGCAATATGTGCCCCCATCCAGCGAGGAGGGTCATTTGAAGGCAATTCAGATACTTCCGCTAAATACTCATGCATAGTATCATCATCGAGGTCATAATAAGCAAATTTTTTTAGCGTATCGATCGTATATTGAAAAAGATTACCCGAGGCGATATCATACAGCTTCCAATGTTTAACCATTTTAAATGATATCGTTTGACCCACTGTACAATTATATAGAAAAAGGCTTATTATCAGCAAGATAGGTTTCATAATAGTACAATTTAATAAACTATTGACAGTTTCCTATATTCGGATGGAAATTCTGTACAGTTCCTTTTGTCATGTTAGGTAAGGGCGCCATGTTCCTGATATCTTCCCCCAGATCGCCAGGATCGCATCCCATACCCCCAGGCCAGGATCCAATTGTATTCGGTAGATTTATTCCGCCTTGCGCCAGTGTTTGTAAGGCATAGGTAGTACAGTTTTCCGAATTTAGATTATAATAGAAACTAGGATCATTTCCTCTTGCAGCAAAAACAAGCATACTAAAAAATGCTGCATTGGTCACGGAAAATGATGCAGATACATTGTAACTGTGGTTCTCATCGTTATTTAACTTACCTGTTGCAGATGGACTTCTCGGTGTTACCCCCTTTGAAGGATAGAATCCCACATTTCTTGTAATAGTGGTATTTCCATAACGTTCAGAAAATATAAGAAATGTATGTCCTACATCTACTATATTGCCGGCATCACTTGATCCTATAGGTCCTCCGTCTGTTGGTTTATAGGTTTCCCTGGTGCCGGGTACAGGTTGTTCGATACATATCGTCACCGTGTACGAATGATCATTCCCTCCAACATTTGTGAAGCACTTCATATAGTCAAACATATTTGCTATAGGATTGCCCGGAGGTGTCACTGGTACATTTATAATGTTTCCTGATGATCCGCCGCCGCCCCCTGCTCCAAGTCTGCCTGAAAATCCACTACCATGTATATCATCCACTCTATCCGGTAAATACAAAAAGTAGCAACCGCCGGCTTGTACCCATGAGTAGCCGCCTCCGGGATCACCTGTAGAATAATTATAGCCATAAATATAATTGCACGTACGTATAATGGATTCGGCTTGGTAATTAGAAGAATGATAGGATTTTGTCTCTCCGTGCTCCAATAGATATTTCCCCAGATTATTGCCCCACCAATCGTCTACCAAAACAAAGCCACTAAATGTACCTGTTGGGTCTTTTAAATAATTGGTATCGGGAAGTTTCGTAAGAACTTCCAGATGAAACCGCCTGTTACTGTCACAGTAGACTAGCAATTCTGTGAGGTCGTTGAGATGAAAAATACTATTTGAAGTAAACTCGGTCTTGGCAAATAAAGGCAGCTTATATTCCAAAGGCACAGTGAGCGCATACCCAGTAAAAACCTGAAAGGTTTCTGCCTTGTCCCATAAAACAGTCCTGGGAGAAGCGCTTTTATAATCAACGATTATGTGCCCGCCTTCTGTAGTAAATTTGTCAAAGAATTCTCTGGCTTCTGCAATAAAGCGCTTTTCTTTTGAATTGCTTAAATTGTCGGTACTCTTCAGGCATGAATTCAATACTGGCATTATCGATGCCAGGAGAATAAGGTTCTTCCATTTCATAGCTAAGGTTTTAAGTTCTTAGCTAAAGTAAGCAGTAGAATCCTACAAAACCTTAATAAATATTAAGAAATTTATTGAAATAATTTTATAAACTGCATTCCCAAAAAAGGATATACGGCATCGACCCCTTCATTCATTCACCATACAATAAATAAACCTTTTCTATGTACCAACTTCAATACTTTGTACCTGCCAGTTATCCAGCCGTTAATGCATCTTTTGATAAGGAGATTATGGAAATGTGTGCCAAATTAAAAGGCGTCGATAAGAAAGGAGTCCAGGTCCCGAATTCGACACTCTCAGTACAATTAAAGGTCATGCAAGATGGCGCCTCTCTCGAAATTAAGAAACGGGGGCAGCTTGTTTACGTCAACTTCTTTTGCTTCGAAACCCAGTATTTTAAATCAGTATTTGCCACGGTAGAGAACTATTATCAAAAATATGACCTGGGCGTCCCTAAACATCCGAAGATACCTACCTGGATTCATTCAATCCCCATTGCACCATCTTTACTCAGGGACAATGAAGTTATCCTTTGTCAGAAAATGACCGTCTCATTCTTTTGGGCTGTTTATGCACAGCATTTAAAGAAAAGCAATCCGATGAATTAGCATGATATTTTTTTTAAAAAGAATTCTTTTTGGAGATAGCCATAGTTGTTATATCTTGTACCGTAAACCTTATACGTTCTATGGAGCAATACCTAAAGGTCCTCAAAACCTACAAAAAGATGCCGCGGGAGCTGGAAGATCTTCTCAAGGAAAAAGTCAAGCCTGTTACCTTCCCCACTGGAACCTTCATTCAAAAACAAAGAATTCTTTGCAATCATATCTATTTTATAGAAAAGGGGATTGTAAGAATTTTTGAGGAGAAGAAAACCACCCAGTTCAAAAAAGAAAATGAATTTATTATCTCTTATTTTATTGGGGAAGATTCCAAACCCAACGCCCCAGGCATTGAAGCATTGGAAGATGTGACCGCTTGGGACTTCACACCTCAGATCATTGAAGACGTCTGCGAAAGATTTCCACAATTCGGCCTGCAATTGACAATTATGATGATGAAAGATGCGGAGGTGGTGAGTAAGATCAGGCGTTGCCTGGGTGAGAGCGACTCGGCATCCCAATTGTACGACTATCTGCGCAGTAATACTCCCGACTTGCTGGGACGAGTCACATCTAACCATCTTGCTTCCTTTTTGGGTGTTTCGGAAGCAGTTTTTTTACACATGAAAGACAGTAATATACGCACGTCTATGAGCGGAAAACATTTACGCCGGGATCACTCATAGATCCTTACTTTTTAAAAATCGCACACCGGATCATCACGTTGCCTCTGATCCGGAAGTCCAGTGTTTTGTGTGTTCCCTACCTCCTTTTACTGGAACCGCCCTATTTATACGTGATACCTCTCGGTATCATTTCCTGGCGCAATCTCGGGACTTTATTTTGACGGAAGGAATTGTTGAAAAACGCCTTCTGGAAAATAGATAAAATAAAAACCCGGCGATTACTCGTCGGGTTGGCTTGGTTTCAATTGGGAATTCTTCCGTCCTCTGCATGCTGGACGATTACGTGCGTTAAACATGGTTCCAAGCAAACCACCCCGACCTGGTGCTTGCCTGCAGAGAAAAGATATTACCAGATACCTGAAGCCTGATAAGAGGACACAAGAGCAGGAGATGAGCGGAGGCGTTACAACACTTATTCATCAAGATGGCAGGGTCGTCTTTAATTGAAATTATTGTCGATTATTTGCCATTTTTTAAAAATGGAATGAAATCCTTTTTTTGGAATTTGAAAATATACCTACTTTTGTTGCTTGAACCGATGCTAACAACAACTTATCACGTAAGATGAAGAGCAACATCGCTGCCAGGCGAAAGTGAAATCCAATATTTCTGAATACCAATAACCTTATTCTATACGGTCACTGTTGCCTATTTCCAAGCTGTGCGGGACGTAACAATCATTAGTCCATTAAACCTTTCTATTATCTGTGTGCATGTGTCCTATAGAGGATAACATCTGCATGATCTATATCTGGATAGCAGATATAATCGTACCCCTTATGAAACAAAACGGGGGAAAGAGCTGTATCTCTTTACCCCCTGCATTTATCATCCTTAAAAGATCAAAAAATGACAAATGATCTCTTTAAAGGTAAGGGAAATGACTTGCCTGAAAAATCTCCTGTTGGATTTAGGTTCCGATTGCTTGCGATTTTGCAAAGGGTCTGGAACTTTTTTTTGCCCAAAAGCGGCGGCAGCTTTGGCGTTGAATATGAAAGCAACGAAACAAAGCCCAACGGTGCCAGCAAGTACAAGAAATTCAGGTTTTGGAAAAAAAGCTGACATAGGCTGAATGTTTGCATTACTGCACTGCAAATTGCCGGAGATAAAATGTTGATTTCACTATTTTGCTAGCAAGCCATGCGGCCGTGCAATCGCTTTTCTTCCGGTGTAATTGCCCAGGGTGATTTGCCTTTTTACGACACATCCGCCGGAACCGTACCAAGATACAGTTATACATCCCGTATGCCTGTCCTTAAATTCTTGCCGTCTGTCCGGTAAATGCGGATGGCGAGTTTTCCTGTCGTGTCAATGGGCGGATCAATGACCGTGTAACGATTGATGTTCGAGAAATCGAACTGGAAATACGTCGTGTCCTCGGCCCATTTCGCATAGGCGTAAGAGAAATTGCCTTTTTCGGCATTGACAAGATGCGTGGCTTTATCCAGGCTGATGCTCCACCCGATCACGTCATCAATTTTCGTGACGCCGGGCGGAATCGTGTACTTCTTGCTTCCCTTTGTGGTATCGCCTGGAGTCGTGTAGCTGCTATCTGGTTTTTGATTAGACGCGGTATTGCTGGATAAAGGCGGTACGGCTCCCTGCTGTTTACAGGAGTATATCAGCATTGGTGTGTATAGGGCAGGAAATAAAAAAAGCCTTTTCATTGGTTAGGTTTGTGCAGCAAAGATAGGTATTTCGAAATAAAAAAGGTGCTTATTAGCACCGTGCTTATTAGCAGTGGCTCAAAAGACACCTATTTGTTTACTTTATTAGATGAAAGCCAAAAAAAATTCAAAGAAGGACGCCGATTTATTAGAAGAGCCGCAAAAAATGCTTAAGAAAATTGGTGGACGGCTAAAGGAGCTAAGGATCAAAAAAGGCTTTACGTCTTATGAGGATTTCGCTTATGAGCACGATATTGACCGTTCCCAATACGGCAAGTATGAGCGTGGAGCCGCCGATATACGGGTTGGCACCCTGGTAAGGCTTCTGGGTTTCCATGATTTGACCATGGGCGAGTTTTTCAAGGATTGGGATAGATAAAATTTTGAAATATTTCCATTCCTGATCTATATATATTTTTGCTTTAATGTAATATCTATCTTTAGATGCCATTTAACCTTCTCTTGATAATCAAACTACACCTTTCAAGCTTATGAAGAAGTAGTTGTCCAACCTTAGCCTAGCAGAAACCCTGCTATTTGTCGCAGTATAACCACCATTTATTTCGGAAGACAGCTTCCGTTGAATGATTTTCCCGTGTCTTTCAACGTAAACGAAAGAAGCCGTATACGTTGAGTAATACGATTATGCAGCCCACCCTTGTTATTGACGACTTTATTAATAATCCATGATACAGGAGACCCGCAAATGACAACCAGGATATCGTCCCTTTCAGAAATATGCACATTCCAAAAATAACCAAATGCAGAAAGGAATCCTGATTTATGGCTATCCAACCAGGGAAGCTCATCAAAAAAAATGACTTTCTTTCTATCTCCTTTAAGTGAATCGATGCATTCCCGCAGAACGCTGAACGCCTCCTGCCAGGTAGCCGGAGCGAGAATTGTTTTCCTTCCAGGGAAGTAAAGGTTTAATTGTTCTGCAAAATTTATCAGCTGCTCCTGGGTCTTCCCATTATTTTGCCCTGTACAGCTGAAGACAATATGTTCCTGGTAATAGGACTTGATAAGAAAAGTCTTCCCTACCCTTCTCCGACCATAAATGGCCAGCAACTCCGGTTCCCTTGAATGTAAAAGCCGCTCCAGAATCTTTATTTCAGGTTCGCGGCCAACAATGGAAGTTTTCATATTCAATTATTACCCGCCAAAACTATCCTAAAAAACCCACTTTTGGCGAGCAATAAGCCGCAGCTCGACCTTCCCACCGGCAGCCCCAACTTTACTACCGGCGACAGAACAGAGGCAACAGTAAGTATCTTTACTTTCCACCCAACGCGTCATGAAAAAGATACTCACCTCCATTTTGTTGATGATGGCTTTCGCCGCATGTAGAAGACAGCCAGGTATGCCTACCACGCCGAGTAATAAGATCTATGGCAAGTGGACCATCATGACAGTAACGGTCATTCCACACGATTCGACGGGCAAAGCCATGAACGACGGCGCCGTCTACACGGAGCCACCCTATTATTACTTTCAGTTCAACACAGACCTGTCCTGGATTGAAAATCTGACGCCGGACCTCAGCCCTGCCGGCGAGAGTGGCACCTACACACTGAAGGCC
>Ga0105239_10004716_pt1 | contig 16189 bp, 17 predicted proteins | sample KBSC44metaG_FD_92761 | JGI IMG/M metagenome (GOLD analysis project Ga0105239, IMG submission 92761) | Corn rhizosphere microbial communities from Kellogg Biological Station, Michigan, USA - KBS C4-4 metaG | ecosystem: Host-associated > Plants > Roots > Rhizosphere > Soil | place: Michigan, USA...
ATTGAATACGTATGATTATGACCATTAGTTGATGCTTGAGTACGTGTTCGAAGTCAACCAAGTAGGGCGTGCTGTAGGCGTTATCATTGCCCTAGGGCCTCGCCAGTACCATAATAGGCTACCGATTGGGCAACGAGCCCTGAAAATGTGAGCCTATTTCTCAAGAATTGATGGGCTGCGGGGCGTCGCCTTATCAGCTGGTAAACCCTGAAATCGGGACTTGTGCTCTCCTTTCTCACACCAAACGCCCTCTCCTCGCACATCACCGATACTCGCCTTACTAAACACACCCTGATGATAGACATTCGCTATCCATGCATGTCTCTGTACGATGCGATGGCATTTCATCTCCCAGGGAGAAGCTTCCAATTAAACCATGTAAGTAAGGCTTGACGCTAGGCTTAGGCAAACCTTTGCTCGCCCATTGCTCCATCTCGAAACCGCGAGACCTTCACTCACATCATTGATAGTGGCTCGGCCAAAACGTACAGCACCATCACCTATAGTAAAGCGATACAGGCCACGGGCGAGCGCCCCCAGGGTTCGGACAGGGTGTACAGTGTGCAAGTAAGTCTACAATCTCCAGATGTCCTGAAGTCAGTCGATAACCCTTGTGGAGGATTCGCCGGGTCAAATGCGATGAGCATAAACCTCATTGCAGCAATTGTACCTCTACTGGACGGAAATGTGAGGGCTATAACCACTCGTCTCCAAGGCTCTCGGACAATGCCCAAGTCCAATGGAGATCTAGGATTCACAATGAGGACTGTTGGAATGGCCTTGTCGAGGGCGGGTTCTTGGCCACTGGTCCAGTGCTTGGAGAGTGGGAGTCTCGAAGTTTCGACTATCTCTTATGCGAGGCTGTGCCACAGATCTTTGGCGTCTTTGATACGGACTTCTGGATACCGATGCTTCAACTGCGTGAGACCGAACCTGTTCTTCAACACGCCCTCTCAAGTCTAAGCACCGTCTATGAGCAGTATCGCAGGCTCCCAGGTACTGCGAGTCGACCGGAATCAGGCAACAGCAATTCCAAACCAAAAGACCTCGTAGGGCTTCGAGCCTGGACACTTCCAATGAGCCCCTTCGGCATCCAGCAATACAATAAAGCCATTCGGCTGTTGACAAAGGATGACCAGTCCAATGCCCCACGTTCCGTAAGCATTACATTGATGGCATGTATGATCTTTGTCTGTCTCGAATTTCTTCGGAACAACTTTACAGTGGGGCTCAAACATCTAAAGAGTGGGCTCAGAATTCTTGACCATTTGAACGATCCGCAGTGTGCTGATCATGCCATCCAACGACAGCCCTTTGACCAGATCATCAGAAATTTCTATACCCGTCTCGACATCCAAGCTACTGTGCACGGCAGTGCAGCATCCGACTATAACTTGACGGCGATTGCACACTGGAGATCCACACTATGGCACCCACTTTCATTTTCTAGCATCGGCGATGCGCAAACGAGGCTGGGAGAGGAACTATGTGCCATCTTTCAATTCATTCGACATCGGCATGACGACCCCCTTCCTGTCGGGAGCAGAGATTGTACCAGCCCTACTCGCTACGATGACATGGACAGCGACTATTCCCCATGGTCCTCGCATGAGACCTTGATCGAGAATCGACGTATGAACCACCTCAAACACCTCGATCAGTGGCACGCAGCATTCTGCTCGCTTGTGGGAACTGATGCTGCCTTGACAGACCATACGCAGCCTCATGGACACATTATACCCCTGCTCTTCCTCTACCATGATATCGCCGTCCTACAGCTAACAGCCGTGACATTCAAGTCGGAAACGGAGTACGATCAATTCCGTCCAGACTTCGAACGTATGGTTGCGAATGTGTGGCGAGTGCTTCAAGAATTTGACGCTACAAGGTCACAGGCGCCGGTAATCTCCTTCGACATGGGTTTGCTGGCTCCCCTATTTTTCATAGCTCTCAAGTGTCGACATCTCCGAACACGACGACGAGCCATAGGACTGATGAGGCTGGCACCCGAGCGTGAAGCAATGTGGGTACGTGACTCCATCATCGAATATTCCGAATGGAAACTGGAGCAAGAAGAGGCTGGCCGCGGAGGACTCGACGAGGATGCTGTCCTGCCAGAGGAGAGCCTCATCTTTGGGGAAAAAATAGCGCAGGTGGTTGTGAACGGCGAGAAAGTGCGAGTCCTTCGCTTCTATAAAGGTGCAGCTGATGCACTGGGAGCCTTCAGGTGTGAGGAGATCATCACGAACGAGAGTTTGAACATGGGAGATTTTATCTAAGTCTCGCTCCACTGTATGGGCCAGAATGCTGACCAATATGTGGAAGTTAGATGTATTGTACGAACTTTTCCTGTAGTAAATGCAGGCAATCCACAGAGCCATCAATACTAATGACATGTTCGTCTTTACTGACGGATCGCACACCCTAGCCCCCAATCGCGTGCAAGCCGCTGTACATGATTACTTGTTGAGGAGCAACTAATCATTCAAACTTGACTGAACTTATGTAATAATCGATTGAAAGTCACTGTGGCAGATCTGAACCGCACAATTGTCTTCTCCATAGGCATGCTTTGACCATTGGCCCTGATCCGAACGAAGTATGTAAGTCATCCAAGACGTACTGGAGTGCTCGGGTATTGCTCCAGCTCGGAAGTAGATGTTCGATACCTCCCATATCAAGTCTGCCGTCAGCTCGGGAAAGTCCGCGAGGCCCTGACATTGTCCTATGGACAGGTCAGCTTGTTCGAACTTAGACCCCTTGTAGCCAGCCGAGTCTGTCACCTTGCTCTCGTGCGTAATGGATACGATGCGTGAGAAATCTTGATTCCAGGCAAAATCCGCGACATGCGCAGCCTTTTCTACCAGCGTCCTGACCACATCAAGCTCAACATCGAGATATCTCAGCCTGGCAAATTTCCAATTTGGGCCGAAGACTATGTCGTCCCTTTTCTCATACAGCCTGACATCTTCTTCTTGCGTGATCTCGTCGCGGCTTAGGAACGCAATCTGCTTGCCATTCGGACTCCATGCCCACGCCGTGATATCCTGCTGCAAGTGCTATGGAAAGACTACTTGTGACCCTTCGTCCGCCTTCAAAAGATAGCCGACAGCTTCCCGGGATGATGCCGATCGGACAGAAAGCCAACACGACCGTCAGGAGCCCATTCTACCTGCGTGTCCTGAAAAGGGCCGAACGTAACCTGTCGGGCCGAGTTTCTCTCCTGATGGTGGCAATCCATATCGACGAGCATGGATGCCCTTGTGCTCGTGTTACGGGTTTCAATACGTAAGCGACTTGCTCCCCCACACGGCGTGATGCGTATATGAGTGGGAATAGCTATATATAATACAAGAGCTTCGGGCGTCAACGACTCTTGAGGCGTACTGTCTTCAATATATGAAACGATGTTCATGAATGTCTCTTCGTCGTCTGCTTGATAACATGCGGTTTGTAAGGAAAACAGAAGTCACTTATCAAGAATCAAAGAAATTTGAGATTACCATTCGGGCAGGGAAATACCTCAAAACCAATACGCGAGCCTAAGGCTCACGTGTATATAATGCAGCCTCCCTTGTCCCAGTCAATGATATCGGCGTTGATGTCTGAGTCTCCAACTCAGAGTAGTCTTCCTCAGCCTGACGATACATGTAGTCTCTCACTGCCGTTGTCACAGATCGTCTTTCCTTGAGCCCCTTGCTGACAGTACTATCAATCAACTTTTCAAACTCTGACGCCTTCCAGTCTGGTGGCCACAGTTTCTCCAAAGCGTCGCAGTCGACTAAAGAGAGAAAAGATACTGAACTCATACACAGCCAAGACTTCACGCCCTTCATCCCCTGGAGTTTTGTGTCAATCATCAATAATTCTTTCTGGAGATATCTGTCAATGACATTCAGGTTGGTTGGGGACGGGGCGTTGTCGCTGCTGACGACGAAGCTTCTGAAATCGCCCTCCGGGTCAAAGATAAAGTGGCCTTCTGGGCTTTCGCTGTCCACACACCAAACGTTGCCGAGAATACTCGGAGGTTGATTTGCAAGGTCTGGGAACATCTTCAGAAATTCCGGATCTCTATTTGGCTGGACGACTAAGTCTGGAAATAGCGAAGGATAGTCATCAATGTGGTGCGGTAAGCCCTGTCGGATAATGACGCTAAGCGGTTTATTGCAATTCCAACAGACGGGGCCTTCGGGGCACAGATCTTTTTGGTCTAATTTGATTAGCAGTGCAGAGACGGGTGTCCCATTGACTTGCATCCTTGGGGCTAATCTCATTCTCAGAAGATCTTTCATCTGAATCTCGAGCTCCTGCATTAATATCCTCCCGTCTGTGATTGGCGATCGAGTGCAAAACGACACAAAATACTCGAACAATTCACGTTTGCCCATGCTGTAGTTGACCTCGAATAGATTGCTCCTGCCATAGTCTGCGAGTGCAAGCAACCCGAGCACCCGATCTCTAATATCTGAGCACTTCGAGTGCCCAAACTTGGCAAGTAGGTCCTTAAGGCTCCATTCGTGCAGTTGGCCCCTGGTCCTGGCACGTTCGAGGCAGAGTAGACGGGCACGGCTATGCCAGAGCTTGCTGTGCGGTTCCTCCCCGAAATTCTCTGGCTTCAACAATAGCCTCGAAGTTATCGGGCTGGGATCCAAGAACATAGACAGGGTCGACCACTCCACCTTGACGGTCCCACTCATCACGGACAATTTCCGAGCGAGGAGGATTTCCTGGATGATCCACGTCCGATTCCAATATTCATCTTCGCATAGGGCGACTAATGCATCGCAAATCCTCTCTGCCAGATCATGTTTTGATTCATCGGTCCCCTTGCTGGCTAGAGCCTCCTGTCTCCCGGGCATGTTGGTTTGGAGAAAGTCGAGCGCAAGAGCTCGGGAATTGATTTCAAGACCGAACCATACAATGACTTCCGAAGCGTAGGTGTAGATTTGGCCCATTTGACGAACTTGGTGATTGCGTTCTCCGATATTCTGCTGATCAATACAGATGGCGTCAATCCAAAATGGTTGGTGAGGAAAGGTTATTCGAGCAGCTTTTAAGAACTTCCAAAGGTTCAGCCTTACTTGCAGTAGCTTCCCGTTCAATGAAATGAGCCGAGTGTCCTCAGTCGGTCCCCACATATACGACAAGCAGCGATATTGAGAATTGTATGTGGTGTGCCACGCACGACACTGGATGAGTCCGTTTGCTGCTCGATCTGTGAGAATTTCTATGAGTCGAATAGCATTCTCTGATGTATCGAGGGCTTCATGCCTGAAGAAGGGCCCATTTGTCATGTCTAAAAAGCTTCGAGAAGGTAGGTCCTCCATCAGGGCAAGGCCGTGTTGGAGTTGGGTATTGTAACGGCTGCAGGCAATCATAAACTTCTGTTAATTGTGACGCTTGAGATTCAAGTTGTATAAAGAAAGAACTACATGGGACGAGAGAGAAATTTCACCTTTGAATCAAGGGCAGCTCTAACGGTGGCGCAGCTGATGAACATGAAGGTTGAGCCCACCTTCTGAAAGGCAACAAGGCAATAATCCGTTACTGACGCCTGGCGAACAATCGGCCAACCAGGCTGACCTTTGGTCAAAACATGTGTTAGAACCTAGAGTATTCTGCATCCATTCAATCATAATCACATCCTATGTATATGGAAGGAGTGGAACTTAGCCTAAAAGAACCCAAACACCATGACAGAGCTAAGCACCCTGACCTACTCCGTAGATAGTTCATACTAGTCCCCACGATTAAGGAAGTATGAACGAAGCTGTAGTCTTTATCAGACAACAGAGCATTGGATGGTCACAGAATGAATTTATCCACGGGGAGTCTACATATGACGCATGTCTTGCACCTTCAGCCTGTGAGGGGCAGCTACATCACAAGGATTGATCGAAGCCGTTCACCACAAGCAGCCGTTTGACTAGAAATGTGTTATAAGGAGCTCCTGGCAACAATGACCGAGTAGGGTGTGGCGGAGCCGGGCCCTGTCAAGGCTACGAAATGCTTGAACATGGGAGCCCAACGGCTCCGCCCCTCAGCACACACTGTTCCCCCGTTTCAGGGCGTGTCAAGCGGCGCTCAAGCCTGCGTAAAGTAGTACGGGCAGTGTTGCTTAGTCTGTGAGGAAGATGCAAGTTAATCTAACCATTAATGTTCCCCCATGGGCCATTGCCCGTTGATCAGCGGGCCTGCCGGGCGCGTATAATATCGATCAACTAAGGCGAGATATAAGGGTACCTCGCGGGCACGCCGTAAAGGCGTCTACAACTTAAAAGCTCCCCTGCGCTCGCCACATATTTGGCATATGGCGGTAAGTGCGGGTTGCAGACTTGGCAATTTCAGCCATCTTTGCACGACACAATACCTACCAGGTGCGTGGATTAGTGAGTTGCTGAACGCTGACCCTTGTAACCATCTACGAAGCAGCCAGTGAAACCCGTACGATAAGACTGGGCCTTTCTCTGTACTTTGGTTCTTCCTGAGATAGTCCAGTAGGTGCCGGGAAGCCTAAAAATCAAGAACTATCTCGCCTCGCGATATTGGAACAAGTATTCCTGCTTATTGTTGTTGTTTTCTCAGCAAGACACCTCGGGGCACAAATGTTTGAAAGACCCTGTTACTTGGATGTGAATACCCCTGCCTAGGAAGATCATCTGCGATCTGGCGGAGATGCTCAACGTACCTCTACATAGTAGCAGGTCGGATGAGGCCACTTGATTTGTGCATCGAGAATCACGTCACCTTCCACGATGCCTAGGTAGGCTAGTCAGAAGCACAGTACGACCTGAATTCAAAGCGACCGACATTGAAATGCTTATGAGCAGGTGCAAGAGATACCCCGATAAGGATTACGGAGTTTGAATCTACACCTCACTGTCTCTCCCAATCTATACGTGTTAATGATGAGCTTCACCCATAGGCCACTGACCTCATCCTATCCGGCAACCCCCAAAGGCCCGCCCATCTCCAACAGCCACGTCCCAGGAACGCTGTACTTCGCATACGGCAGCAACCTCTCGCCATTGCACGCCTGCATGGCTGGAAATGGTTCATCTGCGAGCGTGGATGTGCGAACGTCGCGTATGCCGGGAACAGGAACGGCGACGAGAGTCATCACAGCGATGAAGTCTGGGGCGTTCTATACGACATTAGCGTCGAAGACGAGGAGATTCTCGACCGCTTTGAGCATGTTGATTGAGCGGCGCGGGTCGCTATTCCCCCGAGTGAAGAAGCGGGCGAGAAAGGTCTGCCACGAGCGCGATCGTGAGGTCGACGCAGCAAGGGAATGGAAACCACAATAAACTCTACGTGGAGGCAGAGATTATGGAGGGAAGGTTAAAGCGTGGGATCAATATTACATTTATCGTCATCAACCCAGGGAGGATCACGATCAAGCGTCAGGGGCACCGGCGTGACCGCATCGGTCAGAGTACTATTCTACGTCGACGAGCGACACACGGGGGAATCCACGATCCGCGAGGACTACATCGGCTGCATGAACAGAGGGATCCAAGAAGCGCTGCAGTTGGGTCTGAGCCAGGAATCGGTTGACAAGGTCGTGCGGCCGCATGTTCCTCAAGGGATTGATGCCCCAGCTGGATTTGTTGGCGAGATATAAGTGGGTGAATTGAGGATGTTCTGACGTTAGGGCTAGGGAAGGTAGGCGAGAGCCCGTGAGCCATAACAGTTCGGTATCGCTGTGTTGGAAGTCAGGAAACACTTATGGCACGTTGTGGTGGTCATGGATATGTTTGAAACTTGATAGATTAATTCATATTATCGAGTGTAGACTTAGTAACACCGTGCTTGACTAGTCCCCTACCTAATTAATTCCTCGTACCATTATAGCCTAATCCCACTGTCAATCAGATGTCAATTAATCTCTCTGTAGCTGCTCCGTCCCTGGGTAATAGATAGCTCCAGCTCAGCCTTGATCATATCTCATCTCGAAGGCTGCCCAAGATGAGAGGCTTTTGCCCGAGTTACTTCGCCTGCTCGGCCCTGTGCTTCTGGTTCAATGGTCTCAGGCTCTCCCCTCATCTTAAAAAGTAGTAGTTGACTCATATCTCTATCGTTCCCTTGATAATATCGTGTGGCAATGTCCCGACCTTGTCCGGCCTTGTCTCCCTGGTAAGGTCAGCTGTCCGATAGACACCACACCCGTAAGATCCCGGTATTCTGTGTAGAAGTAAGAAATGTCCATGCATGTAATATGCAAACCCCGCACTTTCCCCGGATTCTTATCTTGAGCTGCAGGACTGTATTTTCGTGGTCCAGAAACAGCCTTTTGGAGATCGGTAATTCTTTCTGCCGGGTGGAGGATGCATGATATGTCGAGAATAGTCAAAAGTGAATATGAACTTGCGGCTCTTCTCGCCGTACAGGACTGCAGATCTTGCCGCTCAATGAATGAAATCGTTGTTTCGTCCGACTTGGGGTCGACATTAAGCACCAAGGGTTGTAATCAGGGTTGGCAGAACCCAAGGCAATCTTCGGAGTTCAGCCTCGCAAACAGACTTCCGACCACCAACCAACCTCCTTTCTCCCTCTTCCCCAGACCATCGCACATGATCCCATTTCATGGTAACATTATCCAACTAGTCTTCCAGTCCATTAGTCTCCCTCCCTTCGATGCTCTCGTCCTTAACTTGATGCGACAAAATCCCTCCGCTCCACAGCACCACCCATACTCTCGCAAAAGTCACCTAGCCGTTTCCCCCATTCTACCATTCTCTGTTCATAGTAGGTGTAGTGATCTTTCTTTGCTCTTTTTGCTAGCATACCCCTCTGAGCCTCCCATTGCCAATACTCACACATCTCCTTCCCATCACCTGCCACAATCGGTCGGATCTCATGTACGCGCTGCACCTGCAACAGAAATTTGGGATATGACTTCGGCGGATTGTACCTGGTTTCCATTGACCAAACAAGTCGATAAACCCCAGACTTGCTCACAGTATGTGTCTGGGTGCGCTGTAGCATCCCCTCAGGAGAATCGTCCAGAGGGTCGTCTGGTCGTGACACCTCAGTCACCACAACACTCTGATCACGTATTTCTGGGCTACTTGGTATCTTGATCTTTACGTGAAATGTCATTTTTGTGCCTTCTTGGATACGCACGCTGGGCTCCCCGTAGAGTGCGTTCACGTGCAAGCGTTTCTTTTCGGCGAAAGTACTGGCGGTGCTTTTGCGGCGGCCATCTCGCTGTGCAAGCGCCAGTGCCGTGGAGCCAGTGTTGCGAGGCGCTGGCAGGAGGACAGACGTACTCCCTGGTAAGTCAAGCATGACGCCAGTGCTCTTGGGTGTTGAATCACTCGCCCCGGATGCCACCGAGGCGCTCCTGGCTTCTTTAGCTGCTTGGAACTTCTGAGCACCAGACAGGCCACCGTTAGTGGAGTTATTGCGTGATGTTTCGCTGGACACTTTGCTTGCATTGGAAGCAAGGCGCTGCCTTGTTACTGGAGGCACGACCAGTCCTTCCGAGCTACGCGGGCGTTCTCGCGACGTGCGACCCTGCCCGGGTGGAGGGCTGAGGCTTGCGCCACCAGAATGCGCCGAAATGGCACCCCATTGCAAACTGCCACGGCGCGGCTTCTCAGGCTCAGGCATAGCTGCACCGTCAGTGATTTCTGAGTCAAAGTTGACCGCAATGGAAGTATTGCGGACCAATTCTTCAATCTCGGCTAGAGTGGCATCGTCTTCGTCATCTGGCTGATCCACGATTGTGACACGGGGTATCCACCGATTCCAGTCCTTCCAAGTCTCAGTGTTGCGGAGGGTCCGGAAAACTAGCGAAGCTGGAGCATTGATCGTTGTGCAGGCCGAAACATGCCATGTCGCCTCCGACATGGGTATGTCCGGTGTCGAGAAATCAGTCTTTGTCGCTGCCATCTTGTCAAAGGAGCCTCTAGGATTCTGGGATTTGTGAAGTTCGGCAGCGTAGCCGCAGCACTGAGGCAATATGTCAAGGGGGTGTGTCAAAATTGCAACTGGTTAACTCGTGGATTATTACATTGATGTATTGCTCCGAAGTTGGTTTCATACCACTGTAGATCCGTGTACCGAGTTTTAAGCTCTCATTCAGCGGTTCGTTCATGCACTACCGAAGAGGCTGGAGGCTTTGAGGCAAAGGCGCAAACAGAGTATTCAACTGAAAGCAGTGGGTATTCATGAAAGGGGCCAGAAGCCGACTGAGAAGCCTCGTCTGGTGTATTATTTTTGTCCTAGAAGGGATCCTAGAGTGTGTGAGTCAGACAGGAGGAGTTTGCTGGATTGCCCGCCACAAGTCAACCCAGAGTGCACTGGGTGTGACGAAGCTGTGTGGCAGCTGGGTAGTACGCAATGTGATAGGCTCGCTGGGACAGGCTGCTTGAGGTTCTCCGCAGCGTAAAAGATTCCAATATGACGATTCTTTGTGTCACACAAAGTCTCCCAAAGGCCCACCTGACTTATGTCACGCCTGAGTCAGGAAAACTCGAGAAAAGGGCTGCAGCAGAAGTTTGGGAAGAAGGACAGGACGAATCGAGGAGGCGGTGTTTCAAGAAGATCACCTGCTCAAAGCTGCTCCGTACATTAACAAGGCTCCCCAAGAGTCCAAGACAGCCCACCAAGACTCCTCCGGAACGAGATGGTGATGACGGCAGACGAAGAGCAGTGGCAGTGGTTGATGGGCAAAAGGGCATAGGGAAGGGCGTGGAAAATAATGTGGGGAGGCTGGTGGGTGACCAACAATAACACAAAATGCGGGAGGAGAAAGGAACCACACACGTGACACTACAGAGGGAAAAAGAGCAGTTGCAAGCGACCCGTTTCTGACTAAGCAGCCGATTTGGCAACACGCGTGAACGACCAACGCCGATCACGTCTGCCCACGATTTCATTCAATGTCGATGCTCATTGACATCTTTCCCCTTGAACCCGTTTAACCACGTCAACGAACCCTGTCCACAATATTCGTCTTCCCTGTCCACTGTCCATGGCAAATCTAGGGGCACTCAATAATTGGATTCTCGACGCCGACTGCTTTGCATCGTCGTTCCAGGCTTGATTCGTAACCGGCCGCGTACACTCTAGTGCAAAACTGATGACTTTTGAGCCAGAAGGTGCCTAACTTTCCCCTTGGCCAAAATCTTGCCGAGCGTAAGTGACTCCTGGCCGCCGTCTCAAGGACAGCGCCGACAGTAGAACTGTTGAGGGACAGCAACGGCGGCCACGCCACCACCACCTGGAAGAGACGGAGGTCTGGCAGAACATCTTGACACCGGGCCTCCAATAAGAGTAAGTCAAGGTATGGTGCACAGGCAAGATATAGTTCAATACGCTTGAACGTGAAATAGATTTCCCGGGCAGCTCTGGCCTCTCGCAAATCTCTCCAACAACGCTCAATCATGGTCGGCGCAGTATCGAAATCCAAGTGAATCTCGCGCAGTTGATGAATGGGGGAAGGTTGAGGGTGCCGGTAGAATCGGTAGAATGGGGATCTAGGATAGATCGAGAAAAGGATGTTGTTGTAGAAGATCGGTAGGAATTCTTGGCGAGTCTGGTGGCATACACGTAATAGTGCTGTGATCGATAGAAATCCATTGTTTGGTCGCGACGTCCATGCCGGCGGGCAGTCAAGCGCAATGACGGTTTCAATAAGACTGTGATAGATTGCGTGACGGATGTCGTATGGAATAGCCAGGAGTTGTAGAGCTGGGTTTTGCCCGTTCCGAAGATCGTGTGGTGTCTGGGTGCCAGTTTGTTCATACATTGGCAAACTAAGGTCCCAGCCTCCAGGCCTGCCGAAACGTACAACGGCGGCCCTGATTTTCCCTATTGTTTGACCCATGCCTAACAACGCCTTGCTTTCGAAGTCTAACATTTTGCAAAGCCAGCAAGGAACTGGGAGTTGGTTAGGAGTGTAATGTCCAGCACCGTAAGCAGGGTGTCGTGCGATATGGATGCCGAGTCTTATCAGCCAGTAGACAGTACCGATGATGTTAATGCCCGCAAAAAACCATCCAACAATTTGACCTGCTAACCATGATCCCATCTTGATAGACTGCCTCTGGTTCAAACTTAGATCGGTGTAGAATTGATGGCCAATGTTGCGGTGAACCGCGACATTGTTCAGAGTGGCGACCACTGCCTGCGGTAGGTATCCCAATCTTGTGTTCGTGAATATTGAGATTCCTCATAGCCCCGCACTGCATGGGCCACAGCCCTTGTGAATATCTCTAACGGAGCAAAATTGATACGACTTGGGAGGACTCTAGTCTTGTTCTTTGCGTGGTCCCGGGAGTGGCCACGCTGTTGTTGGACTCCCATGATCAAAACCGGACCGCTATGCTCGTGAATGCGGATAGATGAGACCCTTGCTGCCTTACGTTGCGCAGTTGCAACTGCAAATACACTGAATACATAATATCTCATTTCCTCATTGTCAGTGGGTATCGTAGAATTGTAGAAATCATTTCCGTGCCTGCTCCCGCTCGACTTCGTACATAAAGTCAAGATAGGGCTTGTCAAAGTGGTGCATCCTGACATATCCATCTTCACCGCCACTTGCATACGCAGTGCCTTGTGGATGAACAGCGATGGTGTTGAGGGGCCCAAAATGACCACGGACACGGCCAATCTCATCCTCGAAAATCTTGTGGTAGAAGCGGGCTTCGAATTTACCTTGACGAGCCGAAGTTGTCGTGACATCCATGGCTGCTTGTCCACCACCGAGAATGACAAAGTCCTTCTTAGGGGTGATGGAGGCGGTGTTTAAAGGTGTGTCGGCGACATAGGTTTTCATGATGCTTAAGTCCCGCGTAGAGATGAGCTTTCATACAGTTAGTATCAAACTCAAGACGGGAATATTCGAGTGTCACTTACCCTTGCAGTCTTGTCTTTGCCAGCAGTAATAAAATATGTCCGGTCGGGTGAGAGTTGCAGGTCGTTGATGGTGGTGTCAAATTCATGAGCTTCGATACTCATCAGGTATTCTCCGGTCTAGTAGGAAGAGTCAACGTCGGAGTTGTCGGTCAGCAGGATCGACTATACCTTTGCATCCCACTGTGTTACTGTACCATCCTCGTGTGCAGAGATAATGTACTTGTCGAGATAGCTCCATCCAGCTACCGTGGCCTTGCTATCTTCGCATGTGATTCTCAGGCTGTGTTCGTTTGCTTGGTCGGTCAGGTCATCGCCATATCGAATGTCATAGACCACAATGGTGCCCAGGTATCCCATTCGCTTTTCCGTAACAGCTAATAATTGTCTTCCGTCCTCACTAAACTGCACCCTCTTGACAGCAGTGGGGAATTCCCAAGTCTTGACGTTCTCACCCGTACGAACATTCCACAGTTTGATGGCATTGTCAGCAGCTCCGGTGGCGAGGAGTGTGCTATCAGGAGAGATGTCCACCGTCCAGATTGCACCCTGATGTCCGGTGTATGTTCCTAATCTTTCTCCATTGCTGGTGAACCAAGCGCAGACAACCTTATCTTTGGCTACTGAAAAGAGGAGATCACCCTCTCTGTTGTATTTGATTTGATTGAGAGACCGTTCCTGGGAATGATCGTTAGTCTTGCGGGGATGTAATTTTTTGCCCGGATGACTTACATGGCCTTGAAGGAGAATGGGTCTCATCGTTGGATGCTGTGGCTCCTGGGAGCGAAATCAATTTGAAAATTGTGAAATGTGTCCAGGAGAGTGAATTTTCTTTTGTTTCTATTATCTTGAGGGAAAGGGTGAGAGTGAGTCAGAGGTTCTTTGTCGCTGGTGAATAAGGAATAAGAGGAACATGGCGAGCGATGTGGGAGAATTGATGCCAAGGTAATTAAGGAAAATCTGCCCCGGACTCACCCTGCTTCGGGATCAGGGTGAGGCCGCTTTATGCTCACCCACGCGTTACCCGCGTCACGCGTCTAGGTCTCCATTGGCGCCTTTCGCTTCTCCTGGTCTTTAACATTATATGAGGCACGTTGGAGCATAAGAAGTCCATTCCCTCGCACCCCCTCATCCTAACCATGGCGGGCGAGACAGTTGTGAGGCACTCCTTCAAGCAACATCATCCACGAAGCTTTTGCTACAACAACTGCTGTTGAACACCTCTTTATCGGCTCAAACCTTTTGTCTTCAAATGCTTCTCCCGTCATCGAGCAGGATATTACGGTTCTCTCGCCCATTTTATCCTTCCGGAGAGGCCTGGACACATCAATCCTACAGTTCCTTATAGAGACGTCAAAGACCGCGCGGCGCGCCTATGCCCGAAGCGGCCGAGCTGCCAAACCGCAGACGAAAGATCTGCTGACTACGCACTACCGACCTCATAGCTGTTCAAGGCCAAGTACATCTGGATCTGAAAACTGTGACGGCTCAGCGTCTCCACACACTTCTTAATTTTCTCGAATCTTAACACACAAGATGGACTCCATCCAGATTCCTTATTACGCACATCCCGAGGAGTTACCATCGGAACTCCCGACTAAGAACGCGATCAAGAGCTCGAAGGAGGTTCTATGTGAGCAATCTGCTCGTAAGGTTGTCGGTCTTGGTTCTTGTTTTGTAGCCAAATATGGCCTCCAGGTCGATCTAGAAGAAGGCTGGAATATGATTTTCATCAAAAATACGACATCTATTCTCGTACCAACTGTTTACGCACTTTTCAAAGACTCCGAGACCAATGAAAACTACATTATCATGGAAAGAATCCAGGGAAACCGCCTAGATTTAATATGGATTTCTTTGGACGATGCGCAAAAGCGCGTTATTGCTTCCCAGATCAAGGCAAATTTCACAGAGCTACGCAAACTATGTTCTCCCAATGGCTACTGTAGCCTCGGCGGGAAGCCTCTTCGAGATCACATATTCTACACCGGATTTGAGGGCGAATCACTTGGACTTGAAGGTCCCTTCGAGACGGAGATAGAATTGAATGATACTCTGATAAAGAAATACTTGTCATCTGGTTGCCTCCCGCCGGGAAAGGCTGATTATTATCGTCGTTCCTTTCCTTCGGTTCTTACCGGACAGCCCCCAACTTTCACACATGGCGATCTTCAGCGGAAAAATATAATGGTCAGCCCAAATGATTACAGCATTACGATAATTGATTGGGAGTTCGCCGGCTGGTATCCAAGTTACTGGGAGTACTCTCGGGCAGTTTTTGCCTGTGGGCATTTCGATGACGATTGGAGTAAATGGGTTGATTATTGTTTAGATGTTTATCGGAATGAGTGGGCTTGGATGCAGATGCTAATGCTTGAACTATGGTCCTAGTCTCATTGTTGTCTGTACATACAGTACTCGACTTAGTGAAGGGGGCGCCTAGGTTGCGCGATCCGCTCTATCCGCTCACTACGTGGAATGCTTCGTCCCAATCGATATCCTGGTCCTCGTCCTCGAACTGCTCAACACTGTCTCCCTCTCATTCCTTGTCATCTTCCGGCCCTGACAGATCCCCGTCAAAGCTGGTAATCTGGACTCGGGAGTACCATGACGGGAGCGTCCGGAGTGACGCTGGCATTGGCCGCGGCTCTGGGTTGGCTGTGTGTTCAGATTGTGGCCAGCAGCACCCTTGGCGGCTCAGTCTGCCGCCATTTCTGCCATACATTCAACAGATGTGTCTCTTTTGCTGCTTTGTATTTCGAGGCTTCTGCTTCCTGCCTCTGGTGCCTTTGCCTCCATTTCGTTTCGTGCCCTTCCTCTTGTTGCTTGCGGCCTGGTCAGCATCCGACATTCTAAGCCCTAGCGTGACTTTGGGCTGAGTGACTCGCAGTCGGATGCGTTGGTCCGGTGCTGATACGACGAACACCTTCTTGATCTTTAACCGTTCTATCCTCAGACAAGCTAATCACGGTCGGCTCTGTTGATAGCTCCAGGCTAACGCGAGTGCGAAGGCGCTCTGAATCAACTAACGTTGCTCCGCTTAACTCGCTCGAGGTATCATCAGGCGAGGGAGAGGGAGGGTCGATCTAAAAGCGGCGCGGTCGGGGGGAGGCGCACGTGAGCTCGCGGAGACCAAACGTGGTACACGAGTCATAAATCTGCCCACATCGTATGAACTGACTCGCGGGGAGTTTCTATGACAATGGGTTGCCAGCTTTGGTAGAGGGGCAATAAGAAGGGCACGAACCTCCGTTTCAACCTTTAACCGACCTGTGCACAATAGTCCCATCACCGAGACGAAGATTCTATGCCATTCCCCTTC
>Ga0105239_10004719_pt1 | contig 16184 bp, 15 predicted proteins | sample KBSC44metaG_FD_92761 | JGI IMG/M metagenome (GOLD analysis project Ga0105239, IMG submission 92761) | Corn rhizosphere microbial communities from Kellogg Biological Station, Michigan, USA - KBS C4-4 metaG | ecosystem: Host-associated > Plants > Roots > Rhizosphere > Soil | place: Michigan, USA...
GCGGCGGCCGGGTCCCGGCCGTCGGTGGCGGACCTCTATGGCTACTCGGGGTCGGGGGGGTGCGGCGCGGACGCGGCGGCGGGCAACGACTCGGCGCGGGTGACGGGCTCGACGCAGGTCGGGGTGGGGACTCCGGCGGTGACCACGTCGTGCGCGGACTACGCGTCGCGGTTGACGTCGGCGACGGGGGCGAACGCGGTCACCTCCGTCTCCTACAACACCCACGGCGACGCCACCGGCCTGGTCCGCTCCGGCGGGACGGAGTCCTACGGCTACGACTCCGACGACCGGGTCGTCTCGATGACCACCGCCGCCGGCACCCAGACCGTCACCTACACCCTCGACGCGACCGACCGGATGATCGCCCGCGTCGGCTCCGGCACCGGGACCGGCGCGGACAACTCCACCACCTACTACGGCTACTCCGGCATCGGCGATAGCCCGGACCTGCAGCTCGGGGCGGGCAACGTGATCGCTGAGCGGTACCTCACGCTGCCCGGCGGGGTGCTCCTCACCCGCCGCTACACCACCAGCGGCGGGGACGTCTGGTCCATCCCCAACCTGCACGGCGACGTGACCGCGACCACCGGGCCGACCGGGGCGCTCACCGGGTCCGGGTATTTGTACGACCCGTTCGGGCAACCCCTCGACCCCACAACCGGAGTCTCGACACCGGCGGACACCCCCGCGACCCGCACCAACGGGCCTGTCGACGCCTGGGAAGGGCAACACCAACGCGGGTACGAGAACCACAACGGCCTCGACGCCACCGTCATGGGAGCCCGCGTCTACCTCCCCACCTGGGGCCAATTCGGAGCCCTCGACCCCATCCCCGGCGGCAACCCCAACCCCTACACCTACCCAGGCGACCCCATCAACGGATCGGATTTGAACGGGCAGTGTGGATTATGGGGCCACAACACCTGTTGGTCGCACGTCCGGAAATACAACTACGGCACAGCCCTTGCGGGCCTCGTCAATGTCGCTTGGGGATCCTACAAGCTCTATTCGGGCGCAAGCCTTCTAGCAGTTACGCCCGCTTGCGGGCCATATGCGGCGGCTTGCGGGGCTGTTGGCCTGTATCAGACGGTTACCGGTTTTACCAAGCTCACGCGGGGGGTACGGCAAGCCACCGACCCCGGACGCTGCTCCAGCGATTGTGGTCCTATGGGCAATCTGAAGAAGTTCGTCGGCGGGGTTGCGCCGAAACGCCCAAAGAGGCTTACGTCTTGGAGCTGGTGGATCTGATGAGCAGAGGTTCTGCGGTCTTGAAGTCCCTAGACCATCCACGATGGCTACTCGCAACGATAGCTACGAGCGTCGGGTGCTTAGTCATCGGGATCGTGTTCTTAAACAGTTCGGCACCGGCCGCCGTAGGGGCAAGCATCGCCGGACTGGGCATTGTCGGTTTTCTATTCTCGTGTGTGGTTGTCATTGGAATAGAGTTTCGAACGTCAAGGCGACATGGACGCGGCATTATGCGAAGCGGTCTGTCCTGTGCTCGCGCTCTGCTCCGGATGGCAACGTTTTGGCTTCCCTAGGCTTTAGGCAGGGACTCGACTCCGTGCGTCACCCGGTTTGAGCCGTTGCGGCGACGCGGTGATGCATGAGAGATAGACGACCCGGCAGTTTCGAGCGCAGCGGCTAACCAGGCGTGCCATTCTTCGCCTTGGCGAGAAGTTGGCGCTACAGAGCCCTTGGAACGCAGTGACGCACCCGGGAGCGACATCGGGCGGCGCAGCCGGTCGCGGGATAGCCGGAAAGTGGGGGGTAGTGTCATCGATCGTTATGGTGCCCACGTTGCTGCAGCTGTTGGCCGGCGGGGCGCCATCGACGTCGGGCAGTCGATGCTGAACTTCGCTGTCAACCAGATCTTGGAGGAGCCGGCCTTGCTGCCACAGCTTGGGCACACGACAGACTTGAGTGACGTTCGCCTGCAGATGGCTGCTGTGACGTCCCAGTTCCGCGAGCCCGCCGGCCACCTATCGAGAAGTTCAACTTCAGCGTCTGCTCCGGAGTCGGCTTCGGGGGTTGCGTCGGAGTCACCTTCGGCAAGCATGGAAGTTTGGACTACAGCTGGTCCGGTCATAATCGTCCGTACTTCGGCCTAAGTGGGCGGACCTGGTCTAGCCGTGGGGTCGACAAAGAAGACCGCCTACTGCGGAACCGGCCCGTTTGTAACGGCCTGCCATGGCACTGGCGGCGGGCACAGTATCAGCTTGAGTCCATTTAAGGGCTTCACCATTGGTGCGACGTTTGGCAGGAGCATCAAACTATGGTGACACGTTCGCTCTTTGACGATGGTCTAAGCCGAGATTTGGTCGCATTCATTCGAACTCAGGGCACCGAAGCGGTTGGCGCTATCCCGGCATTTGAGGGGTACTACCCGCTTCTGAACGGCATGGCGGCTATAAGCTTATTCGCGAGTCGGCCTCGTGTCCTATCTTTTGAGCCAGACAAGATGCGCGTGTGGCAACGGTACTCGCGAAATGTCGTGGGCAAAGAACTGGCGAACGTGAGCCGGTCGGCGTTAGTCTTGACGAGAGGCAAAGTGAAGTACAACAATCTTTGCACTGCGGATCTCGACCTCTGGGTCCATCGGGATTGGGTTGATTCGCTATCTGCCTGGTTGGAAGCTGCGTAGTTGGCGGCAACGACAACCCCTACACCTATCCAGGGGACCCCATCAACGGCAGCGACTTGAACGGTCAATGCTGCGGCGTCCACCTGCCAAAGTGGGCGAAGCCCGCTGTGAACGCAGTGAAGTACACGGCTGTTGCGGCACGCAACTGGTCGACCGGTGCGACGCAAGCGGGATACCTGCTGGCGCTGGCCTCGGGCGCGCACTGCTCGATAAACTACCGGCTTCAATCAGTCTGCTCCGGTGGACAGAACTGGGCACACGGTCGAGGCGGTACCACGTACGGCAATGTGTACGTGGTCGAAAAAATGGCCTCACTAACAAGGGCGCCCTAGATCACGAGTACGTAGATAGCGAGCAATGGGCATTCCTGGGCCCGGCTTTCGTTCCGGCTGACTTCGCGGGTGGGCTCAATGCGTGCCACAATTGGGCGGAGCGGCAGGCAGGGTTGAAGCGAGGCGGATATTCGTGCTAGATCAATCGTCAGCCATAGATGAACACGGACGGCGACGTCGAAACATTCTCATGGTGTGTGGTATCAGCGCAGGCCTCGGCGGCTTTGTCGTTATGTGCGTCGCATTCGTGGGTGCCGCGGGCGACCCTGGTAAGGAGGGCTACACGCCCGCGCCGACGTGGGCCCGAGTACTTGTCGACATCGGCTGGGGCCTCTTCGGCGTCTGCGGGGTCGTCTTCCTGTTGCTAGGCAGTTTCAGCTGGATCGAGAAGCGGCGTCGGTTGGGCTCGAGTAAGACAGCCCTCTAAGAGTTGGCTCCTTCACTCTGCGCTCGTTTACGAACAATCGCACGTCGACCGCCAACATCGGTCCAGCTCGATGCTAGCGACACGGTCTCCGGTGGCAACCCCAACCCGTACACATTCCTGGCGACCCCATCAACGGCAGCGACCTGAGTGGCGACTGCTGGGTGTCCGTCCCCCCAAATGGGCCAAGAAGGCGCCATGCAGTCGGCGGCGGAGCGAGTCGTGCCGTTAAGTCGATTCAGACTCATTGGCAGGGTTCTTTCGTGGCCATTGGAACTTCGGATATAGCTTCACGCAGCCACGCGAACTCGCACTTTCTGGAGCCTTCGTCGTGTCATTGCACGGTCGTCCTCGGTCAAGGACGGAGGAGGCTGTGCACGGCCGATCGAACCGAGTTTCACCTGAACCCGGGGTAATTCTCGTACCCACGCTCTTGGTAACAGACGAGATCATTTTGGATGGAGATCGAGGATGAGACGACATTGCGAGACTGGCTCGTACTCCAGTAGGGCTTTGCATCGAGGCCAAGGCGAAGTGCTCGAGCAGGGCGGGGTCGTAGGCGTCGGGATGCGTACCGTGTCCTCGGGCAGGTCGGCTTACCCGCCGTTGAGGAACCGCCTCTGGCGTCATCCGCCCCGCTCGCCGGCTTCCCGGTAACGACAGGCTCATCCCTCGCCGCGAACTTGCCCACCAACAACTCAGACAAGGCGGTGACCCACACCTTCTCGGTGACCGCGCAAACAGCTCGGGGTCCAATCCGAGCGCCGCGATGGTGACGGTGCAACAGCCGGCCGGCATAGCATCCGCGGTGACCGCTGGAGCGGCCTCGATCGTCGGCCTCGACGCCTCAGGTCGAGCCTGGCTCGACAGCGGTGTCACCGGCACCAGTGCCGGGTCGGGCTGGGGATGGCTCGACAGCGCCGGTCGAACCGGGTTCTAGCCTTGACGGCCAAGGGCGGTTTTTGGCCGTACCCGTGACCTGTTGCGGCCACTTCACGAAAGACGGCGAATGCGTCGTCGCCTTGTTCGCCGGCGAGAAGGCCAGCATCGGCGATGTGTTCTACAACAGGGTCGGCGTCCGCGCAGACGCTGCGATCACCAGGTGGATCCGACAATCAGGAGAGCAGCCATGACCCACGCAAAGCCCAGGGACGGCTTCGTCGGCACCGAGGCCGCAGCCGACCGCATCCGCCGGCTCAACACACGGACCGGAGCCGCGGAGCGTCAGAGAAGCCTCCGCGAGGCGATGGCCCAGGAAGAAGCCGTGTACGCGGAAAGCCTCGCCGAGATCCGGAAAGCGGCGGACCTGACCCAGGCCGAGGTGGCGCTCGCCATGGGCGTCAACCAAAGCGACATCAGCCGGCTCGAACGCCGCGGCGACATGCTGCTGTCGACCCTCGCGACGTACCTCGCCAAAATCGGTCAACGTCCCCGCGTCGTGGTCACCGTCAACGGCCACGACGTCGAGCTCGACCTCACCGACAAACTCACCACGACGCGCTAGGCCCGTTGCGCCGGATCGACGTCAACACGAAACCGGCCGCTTCCGGCTGCGGGATCACCACCGCCGGGTCGCCGGCGCGGCCGAAAGCCCACTCGCGCCACTGGCCGAGTAGCTGCACAATCGGGTCGGGCAATTGTGCTGACGGTTGGGCGACAGGCGTCCCCCATGTCGCGATCGTCGTTGGTAGGCCGCGATCGAGATCAGGGAACTCCGGGCGGTATGGGTACCAGTGCAGCAGATGCCCCTCAAATCAGGCATGGAGCATCATGATGCCGTTGTTATCGGCGATCCAACGTAGTCCTGATTGGGATACTTTTGGTATGATGCATGGTATGACGACGACCCCGGATGTTGGAACAAAGGCACCGCAGACGACGATCAAGGTTCCCGTGGCTTTGCGTCAGCGCATCGCTGGCGATGCGGCCGAACAAGGAGTCCCGGCCGCCGTGTTCCTGGCCGGGCTGGTCGACCGGTACGAGCGTGAACAGCGCCTGGCCTCAGTAGGTCGCGTCTATCAGGTCCCCGCCGATACCGACTATCTCGCTCTGACCCAGGAATGGGACACGTTGAGCGGTGAGGGCATCGACGGTGCCTGACCCGCTCGCGCGCGGCGCTGTCGTGTGGGTCAATCTCGATCCCACCCTGGGTCGGGAACAGGCGGGCACCCGGCCGGCCGTCGTTATCTCCAGTCGTGGCTACCTCGCCAATGTCCCGGACCTGGTCATCGTGATTCCCGTGACCACCCGAGACCGAGGCTGGCCTCACCATGTCGCCCTGGCCGGCGATCATCTCGCACTGGACCGACCGAGCTTCGCCATGACCGAACAGCCCCGCACGATCGCCCGAACCCGCATTACGCGCTCGGCCGGCCAGGTCGGGCAAGCGGCGATGGGCGAGATCGACCAATGGTTGAAAGACTTCACCGATCTATGACCGGGCGCGACGCGCGGTGTAGGTCGCGATGGACGTCGGCGTGGATTGGTGAACGTGCACTCCTAGTTCGTCAGTACCTGTGAGTGACACCTAGATGATTTCAGCGGAGGGTGCCTTTGAGGCGCCGCTGGTCCACCCCGCCTTGACGGCCGCGGATGGCGATACGGCGGTCATGGCGGCCCGCTCGCCTCACCCAGACAGATCTCGGCGCGGCGATGGGGCTACCCCAGGCGAAAGTCAGCCGGCTGGAAAACAGCGACGACATGTTGCTGTCGATATTCACCCGCTACCTCGCCGCGGTCGGCGAACACCCCCGCGTCGTCGTCACCATCGCCGGCGAAGACGTCGAACTCGAACTCCCGTCAAGCGCATGACAGACGCCTGTCGCGACTGGACTGCCCGCTTCGTGCAGACCGGCTACTCCCCCGAGCCACCGCGCAGAACACGCCAGCCGCGGATAGTCAGCCTCAACGGCCCGTACTGCGTCGGACCGATCAGCCCGTCCTCCCAGAGGCGCTGGACAAGCTCGTCGACGATCTCACCGTCCATCACGAAGTGCGGGCCAGCCCGGCGGATCTGCCCGGCGGCGATCGCGCTGAGCAGACGCGTTCGAAGGGACTTCTCGCAGCAGGCGGTCATGGAGGTCCCGTCAGACAGTCAGCAGTCGGAGCGGTGTGCTCATTGACAAATTCAACTGCCGAACATGTCAAATCAAGATCAACAGTCCTGCCCCTAGCAGCAAGGAAAGAGCTTCAGCGGACGGCTATGTCAAGATCGCATCCCGCGACGGGATCGAACTGTACGGGCCGCGCCGGCGTCGGAGGCCCACTCCTACGCCCAGGCAGAACACCCGAAAGCCAATATCGCCGCGGCCCGCGGCGCCAACGTTTTCTGCCGCGCAGTCGTTAGTGCGGCTTCGAGCCCGCCGTGGTCGTTGCCCTCGTCGGCCAGATTGACGAACGTTCGTCGTTTGGGGTGTCGGAGCAGGTGGCCGATCTCGTGCATCAGGCTGGCGCAAGGAAGCATCGTGCGCGCCGCCGAGTCCATGGAGAGGGCACCGCATGCGGACTTCCATCCGGTCCACGGCGGTGGAGGATCAGCAAATAAAAGGTAAAAACGGCAATTAAACCGACGAGCCCCGCAGGGCGAACGTCAACGACAAACCCGCGATCATGGGTTGCTCCTGAATGAGAGTTCAACAACCGAGCTACTGTCGAGATATGACGCAGACAGTGAACAGTGAAGAGACCGGCAAGACCGTCGTCCGCTTCTGGTTCGACCCGCTCTGCCCGTTCGCATGGGTTACGTCACGCTGGATCCTGGAGGTCGAGCCGCACCGCGATCTGGATCTTTCCTTCCACGTCATGTCGCTCTCGGAGCTCAACTCCGGACGTGACGATCTGCCCGAGCAGTACAAGGAGCTGCTGGCCCGCGGGTGGGGCCCGGTGCGCGTCTGCATCGCGGCGGAGCAGCAGTTCGGCAACGCTGTCCTGCGCGACCTCTACACGGCCCTTGGCCGCCGGCGGCACGACGAGGAGCAGGAGTTCAACCGCGATGTCTATGTGGCTGCCCTCAAGGAGGCGGGACTTCCGGAGTCACTCGCGGACGCAGCCGAGTCCGACGAGTTCGACGACGTGCTCCGCAAATCGCACCACGAGGGGATGGACCCCGTCGGGATGGACGTCGGCACGCCGGTGCTGCACGTCAACGGCGTGGCCTTCTTCGGCCCGGTGATCACCCGCATCCCCAGGGGTGAGGAGGCTGCCCAGCTCTTCGACGGCACCGTGGCCGTCGCCAACTACCCCTACTTCTTCGAGATCAAGCGGACCCGTACCGAGGCGCCGCAGTTCACCTGATGGCCCGGCTCTTCCACATCGTCGATCCGGCGGTGTGGGCCGGCGTCGAATCCGAGTACCGACCGGAGTCGCTGGCCAACGAGGGTTTCGTCCACCTTTCCTATGCCGACCAGGTCCAAGGTGTCGCCAACGACCGCTACCGCGACGCCGCGGCTTTGCAGGTGCTCGAGATCGATCCGGGCCGGTTGACCGACCCGATCAAGGTCGAGGACAGCTACGGTAAGGGGATCGCGTTCCCGCATCTCTACGGCCCGCTGCCGGTGGCCGCGGTGATCGCGATCCATCCGCTGCCCCGCGACCGGCATGAGACCTTTACTTTCGCCGTAGACGATCCCGCATAGTCGGGTCGCTCAGCCACCAGGGCTCATCGGTCGGGGCCGTGTCCTCGCCACCGCGTGCGATCCGCTCGGCCTCGAGCACCGTGTCGACCCGCGCCGCTTCGCGCTGGTCCGCTCGCAGCCAACGGCGGTAGACCAAGATCAGGAACGGCAGATCGATCAACTCGGCCACCGTCCACAAGATCGCGCCGGCAATCTGTTGATCATGTATCGGGGTCGGCGCCCAGGAGGTTGACCGCCGCGAGTCGAAGTAGCTGGTCACCAGGTGGGTGTTCAAACGCAAGACGATGCCCGGGACCGCGTCGAGCACGAGCTCGAAGACGCCGATGGCCAACGAGAGGCCGACCGCGAGCGAGGTGCTCGTGTCGTCGTCGCTGAGCAGCGGCAGCACGATGAACGATCCGACGGCGACGACGACGAGGTGCAACGGCCAACCGAACGCCTCATTCGCGATCGCCCAGCGGGGAAATGGACCGAAGAACAGCGCCGCGCTAAGCACCGGGATGAGCGCCGGACCGACGAGCGGGTTGGCGAAGAACCGTCCTGCCGGAGAGCGGCTCAACCGGACCAGCACCGCCTGGGCGCCCCCGACCCGGCGGGCCAGCGAGATCGGTTGCCCCGCCATCAGCACGGCTGGAACGGCCAGGAGCAGGATCAGCAGCTGGCTCGTCCAGACCCAGAACAGCGCCCGCGCGTACGCCTGAGGGAAGCCGTTGGTGGTCCAGACCAGCAACGCGACGCCGATCGCGAACGAGACGGTGCGACGCCGCGGCCAGTTGACGGCCCTGCGGGCCGCCCTCAGGTACCAGCCGAGCACGATCACCGCCGCGACGATCGCCACCGGCTGCACAGACCATGCGTCGACCAATCCGAAGAGCGTCGGACGATCGAGCGCGGTCGGCATGGCTTTCATGGTCGCACCCGGCTGTCGCTGGCGGCCACGGACTGCGATGATTCGGACCATGCGCGTCTATGTGGGAAGCGATCACGCCGGGTTCGAGCTGAAGGCGGCATTGCTCGCCCACCTCGGGCGGCTGGGTCACGACCCCATTGATTGCGGCGCTCTCACGTTCGAGCCCACCGACGACTACCCGGCTCCGTGCATCGTCACCGCACAGCGAGTGATCGCCGATCCGGGATCGCTGGGCGTCGTCATCGGCGGGTCGGGCAACGGCGAGCAGATCGCCGCGAACAAGGTGCGCGGAGTCCGCGCCGCCCTCGTCTGGAACGACGACACCGCCGTGCTGGCGCGGCAGCACAACGACGCCAACATCGTCAGCATCGGCGCCCGCAACCATCCCGAGGACGACGCGCTGCGCTTCGTCGAGTTGTTCCTGGACACGCCCTTCTCGCAGGATCCGCGCCACGTGCGCCGGATCAGCCAGGTTGCCGAGTTCGAGAAGACCGGCGAGATCTAGTTCGCCACCTCTACCCGAGAGTGGTTGCGTGACTGCTGGCAGCGACGATGCCGGTGACCCGCCCACGTGCTCGACGCCGCCTGCGGCTGGTGTGAAGTCGATAGCCGATTGATAGGTCGTATCGGCGGGTGCCCAGAAAGGCCCAGACCGACGAATCCGCTGAGTGCTCGATGATCACTCAGCGGATACCCAGCAGGATCAGCCGATCACGGTACTGGCGTAAATGTCACCGTGATCGTGATCGGCGGCGGTGCGGGCAGCGTTGTCGTCTGGGTCGTGGTGTTCGTCACCGTCGTCGTCACCGGAGGGGCCGTGACAGTGGCGGTCGTCGTCGTCGTGTCCGTCTCGTGGGCGGTGACGTTCTGCGTGGCGGTCACGTTCTGCGTCGCCGTCACGCGCTGCGTCGTTGTCGCGCGAGCCGTCGCGGTGGTCCGCTGGGTGACGCTGTCGCCCGGGACGGTCGCGGTCTGCGTGTGGTCCTGGGTCGCCGTCTCGGTCGCCGTGGCCAGGTGCGTCTCGACGACGGTATGGCCGTTCCCGTCCATCACCGTCTGGACTGTCGTGGTGACGACCTTCGCGCTGTCATGCGGGTGAGACGCTCCGACCAGCAACGAGACGACGGCCACCGCGCCCGCCGTCATCGCGGCGATGGCGACCCCGCCGTACAGATTGCGATTGCGTTCGTGATCGAACCTGAAGCGCATGACCTAGACCCCCGTGACTACGTCCGTCGATAGCTGGCCGCGCCGCGCTCGTTGTGCAGGGGACTGGGTTTCAATCACAGCTGCCTCGTCGGCAAGCGTTGGCAATCGCTTCACAGCGCAGCCCGCAGGACGACACCATAACACCAACATTTACCACCTGAAATTCGCCAGGAATTATTGCCGCCAAAACGGATGAGCTCATGTCGCCGCGGCTGATACACGTTAACGCGAACGGGTCGAACGCGCTGAATAATTATTCACGCGTACTTAATATCAGCTCTTGACGTCACTTAATGTCTATAGGCCGTCAAGGCGCTCTATGGGGTGTAGCGCGGCGTGCCTGATATGGGTAAATCTGGACACGCATAAAATCTCGGCGACTCGGCGACGTAACTCTTGCTTTATTTCTAACATCGGCGATAACGTCACAGTCCTCGCCACGGGGGCGGCGAGGGAAGCGCACACCAACCTCACCCTGCGACGACGGGCCAACCACGCCCGACGTCGTCTGGACCGTTTGTGCTGCGTCAGTTTCGGGGGACTGGAAGTTTGTTCGTCATTCGGGGGATTGGACGAGCGCGACGTCGACACGTCGCGGCCGTCCTGGCGGCGATCGCGGCTGTGTGGCTGCTCGTCGCGACGTCGGCCGCCTACGCCGACCCCACCGGTTCCAGCTCGCCGTCCTCGCCCTCTGCCTTGCCATCGAGCGAGTCCGCGCCAGCGACCGCGCCTGTCCCCACAGGCTCAACCAGCCCTGCGAGCGACGCTTCGTCCCCCACCAACACGGCGGCCTCACCTAACGTCCCCAGCGCGTCCGGCAACGCGACCTCGACGACCGCCAACTCCTCGCCCACCGCCTCGGCGTCCGGCTCGACAACGAGCGGACCCAACCAGAGCGCCACAGCTGCAGGCGATGTGCCGACCACGCCAGGATCGGCGACGACGTCCGTACCCGGCCTGTCGTTCGCGCTACCCCAACGTCCCGAAACCGCCTCCATCCAGAGCGCGGTCTGGTCGTTCATCGCTGGGGTCGCCGGCTCCTCCGACGCCACTGAATGCCGCTGCGCGGTGTCAGTGGCGCTTGCGCTCAACGGCAGCGCCAACTCGCTCGCGCAGGGCGGCTTCTCGGCGCCGCCGTCCGCCTCGGGCCTGACCGGCGGCTCGACGGGCACCGCGTTGTCGGTGAGCGTCTCCGGATCCGGCTCCGCATCGGCCAATGCGACGTCCGGCAATGTCGGCGGGGCGTCCACCGCGACCACCGGTCCTTCCGGCAATGCAGCCGCGGGCCCTTCCAGCGAGGCATCAGTGAACTCGCCATCGGAGAATCCGGCGGCTCTCACCACGGATGTCTCTCAGCTGGTCTCCACGCTCGTCGAGGCGAACGTCGACGCGACTCACATCGACCCGATCGCGACCAGCGCCCTCACCGTTGGCTGGCGGGCCCCGCCGACGCACGTGTCCGCTCAGGTCGCGTTCGCCGTCACGGGATCATCGGCTGGCTCGCTCGGCGAGTGCCTGTCCGCCGCCCGTGGCACGGCGAACGCGCGTTGCGTTATAGCGATCTCCGTTTCGCTCGGCGGTAGCGCGCACGCGTCTGTCAGCCCGGCCACGGGTGATGAGACCGGGTGCGCCGGGGGCTCCTCGCTGGCCGGCCCGGCGGTCGGCATCGCGGTTTCGGCCAACGGGAACGCGTCGTCCCTCGCCAAGCGCGGCAACGACGCCGCCGGCTGCGCGTCCGACCAGACGTCCACGCCGGGCGCGACATCGACCCCCGCTTCAACCACCGCCGCGTCGACCGCCGCTTCGATCGCCGCCTCAACCGGTGGCGCCCCACCTGCCGTGACCACAGCGGCGCCTGATTCGCACGCCGTCAGCGGCGCGACCGGCGCGGCCGTCGGCATCGCGCTCGCCGACACCGGCGCGGCCGCGTCCAGCGCTAGCTCGGGTGGCTCGGGCTTGGTGGCCGGCGACGGGGCGACCGGCAACGGCGCAGGCGGCCAGTCCGGCGCTGCGGACGCCGACAGCGGGCGAACCGGAGACGCGATCGGAGTGGCGATCGGCAAGATCGGCGCCATCGCAATCGTGCGCTCCGGTGATTCCGGCGCGGCCACGTCGACCTGCGTCGGCTGCGTAATGACCGCGGTCCCGGCCGGCGGCACCGCGGTCGCGACCGCGACATCCGGTGACACCGGCAGCAGCTACGCGCTCGCCATCGCCGGATTGATCGCAACCGTGAACGCGCAATCCGGCAACACGGGGGACGCGACCTCGCTGACCGGCGTCGACACCTCGGCCACACCAGGCGCCGGCGGGGGCGCCATCGCCATTGGGCGTTCCGGCCAGACCGGTGACGTCACGGCGATAGCGGTCAGCGCCGACAGCTCGGCGACGATCACCACCCAGTCGGGCGTGAGCGGCGGTGTGGTGAGCGTGTCGCTGCAGGGCGCGCTCTGCGCGTCGCCGTCCGCGACCGCGGTGATCACCTGCTCGGTTCCGCCGGATCAGTCAGGCGCCCCGTCGGTGACCGTCGACAACTCCAAGCCGGGGTTGTTGATCATCAGGGCGGGCGCGGTCGGTCGCGAGACGCTGATCCCGGCCTTCCCGGGCACCAGCACAACGATCCCGGCCTCCGCCGCCGACCCGATCGTCGACACCGATGTCCGCGCGCCCGTCGCCGGCCCGAGGTATCAACCGGTCACGGACACCACTCCTCTGAGCAAGCGTGCCGCGACCGCCGAAGCTGCCCGGAACAAGACCATGGCCGCGCTCGCCCCCATGGTCTTCGGTTCGGGACTCATGGTCCTTGCCCTAGTACTGCTCGTCGCCGGTTTCGTGCGGCGGAGAAAGGTCCGCTACTTGAAGCGACGGTGATCGAAAGCTCAGGCTCGAAATTTCGCTAATGATGCGTCCAAAGGTTTATCCGCAGGGCAACAAAAGCGCTGAAAAGTCCAGACAAATGACTTGCTCCAAGTACATAGAAGTACCTCGGGGAATGGAGTAACAAATGCTCATCGAACTCGTCCTGGCCGCACAACTTCACGCTGCCGCCAACAGCAACGGCGGCACCGGCGCGGCCGGCGCCGCCACCGGCACCTCCGACACGGGGACCACCGGCAACGGCGGAGCGTCGGGAGACGCGGCGTCGACCGGCGCCTCCAACAGCAGCACCACGACCGGCACGACCACCACCAACACCGCAGGCTCGTCGCAGTCCGGCAACTCCGGCAGCGCCAACAGCGCGCCGACCTCGGGCGCCAACTCCGGCGGAGCCAGCGGTGGCTCGGTCGCGGGCGGCTCGGGCACGTCGGGCTCGGCCAGCGGAGGCAGCGGCAGCGGCGGCGCGGGCGGTGGCGCTGACGGCGGCACCGGCGGAATCGTCGTCACCGGCACGTCGGGCAACTCCGGCAACGTCACGGCCACGGCCGGCGGCGGCAAGACGGGCAACGCGACATCGAGCACCACGGGCGGAGCGACGTCGGGCAACACCGGAAACGCGACGACGAAGAACTCGAGCACCGGCGGAAACTCCGGCAACTCGACCTCGACCGCGAACGGCTCCTCGACGGCGACCTCCGGCTCGGGCGGCAACTCCGGCGCGAGCGGCGCGGCTGACGAGTCGGTGAGCACCGGCTCGGGATCGACCACGGGCGGCGGCGGCTCCGGCGCGGGCGGCTCGGCCACCGCGCACAGCACGTCGGGCAACACCGGCAACGGTGGCAACTCCGGCAACGCGCTGTCGAGCAACCAGACGCACACGTCCGCGATGAGCGGCGACTCCAACACCTACACCGACGGCGACTCGTCCTCCGGCGACAGCGGCGACGCCTCGTCGACGCCGATCAGCGAGGCCAGCACGGCTGACGCGCTCGCGGCGATGGTCGTCGTCAGCTCCGGCCTGACCGGCAGTGTGACCGGTGAGACCGGCGACACCGGATCGAACAACGGTGGCGGCGGCACCGGCGGCATCGGGATCGTCCTGACGTCCGGCGATTCGGGCAACGTCGACGGCACGGCCGGCGGCGGCATCAGCGGAAACGCGTCGTCCACCACGACCGGCGACGCGACGTCCGGGACGACCGGCGACGCCAGCACCACCAACTCCAGCACGGGCGGCAACACCGGCAACGCCACGGGTGTCGGAGCGGCCACCTCCACCGCCGTCACCGGCGCTGGCGGGGCATCCGGCGACTCCGGCGCGTCCACCGCGGACGCCGCGACCAGCTCGGGCGACACCGGCCCGGGATCCGGCACCGGCGGCTCCGGCGCGGGCGGATCGGCCCTCAGCACTGCGGTCTCCGGCGACACCGGTAACGGTGGCAACTCCGGCGACGCTGCTTCGAGCGCGGCCTCCGGCGTCGCCGCCGTGACCGGCAGCTCGAACACCTCGACGACCGGCAACTCCGCGTCCGGCACCAGTGGCGCGGCGACCTCCAGCCCGACCTCCACCGCGACCAGCGGCGCCGCCTACGGCGGGGTCGTCTACGGCCAGTCCGGCAACACCGGTGACGTCATCGGAATCACCGGCAACACCGGCGACGCCACGGGCGGCGGCGGCACCGGCGGCATCTCGATGGTGCTGACCTCCGGCAACTCGGGCAACGTCACCGGCAACGCCGGCGGCGGGACGTCCGGCAGCGCCACGTCGACCACCAACGGCAACGCCACGTCCGGGAACTCGGGCGCGGCCACGACCACCAACAGCAGCACCGGTGGCGCCACCGGCAACACGACGATCACCTCCGGGGCGATTTCGACCGGGACCTCGGGCGCCGGTGGGGCTTCCGGAGCGAGCGGCCCCGCGACGGCAACGTCCACCACCGGTTCGGGCGACACGGGCTCGGGCGACACCGGCGCCTCGTCCGGCACCGGCGGTTCCGGCAAGGGCGGCGACGCCACCTCGAACGCCACCTCCGGCAGCACCGGCGCCGGCGGGAACTCGGGCGGCGCGCTGAGCGGCGCCTCCTCCGACGCCTCGGGCTACACGGGCGACTCGAACACCTCGACCACCGGCGGCGCGACGTCCGGCGGCTCGGGCGCGGCGATCTCCTCGCCGACCTCGACCGCGACGAGCGGCAACGCCTACGGCGGCCAGGTCTACGGCGAGTCCGGCAGCACCGGCGACGTCATCGGCATCACCGGCAACACCGGCAGCAGCCACGGTGGCGGCGGCGTCGGCTCCATCTCGATGATCCTGACCTCGGGCAACTCGGGCAACGTCGACGGCACGGCCGGCGGTGGCACGAGCGGCAACGCCTCGTCGACCACGAGCGGCAACGCGACCTCGGGCAACACCGGGGCCGCCGCCACGACCAACACCAGCACAGGCGGCAGCACCGGCAACACGACGATCGGCTCGTCGGCGACCTCCACCGGGACCTCGGGCGCGGGCGGCGCGTCCGGAGCGTCCGGACCGGCGACGGCGACGTCGACCACCGGTTCCGGCGCGACCGGCTCGGGCGGCTCGGCCGACGCCGTCGGCACCGGCGGCTCGGGCGCGGGCGGCACGTCCACCGCGACCGCGGTCACCGGTGACACCGGAACCGGCGCAGACTCCGGTCCGGCCGGCTCGAGCGCGTCGTCCACCGCCCTCGGCGGCAGCGGCGACTCGAACACCAGCGTCGGGGGCTCGGCCACCTCGGGCAGCAGCGGCGACGCGATCTCCACACCGACGTCGAGCGCGAGCACGGGTGACGCGACCGGCGGCCAGGTCAGCGGCAAGTCCGGGGACACCGGCCTCGTCTTCGGCTGGTCCGGCGACACCGGCAACGCCCACGACGGCGGCGGCACCGGCAGCATCTCCATGACGCTGACCTCCGGGAACTCCGGCGCGGTCACCGGCGCCGCCGGCGGCGGCACGTCCGGCAACGCGACGTCGACCACGAACGGCAACGCCACCTCGGGCAACACCGGCGCGGCGACCACGAAGGACACCGCCACCGGAGGAACCACCGGCGACGTCAACGTCTCATCTCTCGCCACATCGACCGGGACCTCGGGCCCGGGGGGAGCCTCCGGCGCCAGCGGCGCGGCC
>Ga0105239_10004720_pt1 | contig 16183 bp, 13 predicted proteins | sample KBSC44metaG_FD_92761 | JGI IMG/M metagenome (GOLD analysis project Ga0105239, IMG submission 92761) | Corn rhizosphere microbial communities from Kellogg Biological Station, Michigan, USA - KBS C4-4 metaG | ecosystem: Host-associated > Plants > Roots > Rhizosphere > Soil | place: Michigan, USA...
CATCGGCGATTTCGACGCCACCGAGATCGACACGCTGCGCGCCATCCAGCCATTTCCGGCACGCGATCACCAGTTCGATGGACGCTTCGTGCCGCCGCGTTTTTCGATGCTGCTCGATCTGCTCGCCGCATTGACCGCGCAGGTTTCGCGTGGGCTTTGCCTGTATCCGGAACTCAAGCATCCGGACTATTTCCGCGCGATGGGCCTGGATCCTGTCGAGGCGTTGCGGCGCGAACTCGAGCCGCGCGGTCTGCTCGGCGAATCGTCGCCGGTCTGGGTGCAGTGCTTCGATCATGCTGTACTGCGCGAAGTGAAGGAGTGCTGCGGCAACCGTTGCTTCGCGCTGATCGAAACCGCCGGCGGCGATGCGACCGCGCTCGATGCGCAGCTGACGCAACTGGCGACGTGGGCGAACGGCGTCGCGCCGAACAAGTATCTGCTGTGGGACAACACCGGCGCCGACAGCGGTCTCGTGTCGATGGCGCACGCGCATGGGCTCGAAGTGCATGCGTGGACGTTCCGCGACGATCATCCGCCGGCGCCGTTCGAATCGTCCGCTGTTGAATTGAACGCGGCATTCGCGCTTGGCGTCGATGCAGTGTTCTGCGATTTTCCGGACACCGCCGTCGCCGCGCGCAATGCGTTCAGCGCAGCGCTGTCAGATCGTCCGTAGAGCGTTTCACGCGAGCGGGCGCAAAGGGAACCGGTGGGCCGAGATGGATGCCTTGCCGCCATTTCTTGAGCGCGCTTTCGATCTGCGGCGTGCTCGAGATTTGCGGATACGAATGTTTCTCGTGATCGCGCACTTCCCACGCGTCGACCAGCGATTTCGCCACGTCGAACGCGCTAGTGAACGAGTCGCTGTGGTTGAGTCCTTCGACGAAAAATGCGCGGCCGAAATCGGTGATGTCCGAGTCGGTGCCGCAGCCGAACGATGAACGGTCTTCGCGCGCGGCGGTGATGACCATCGTCGTATCGCCCTGGAGCGGCTTGACGAAACCGCCGGAGTAGCACGCCGAAATGATCAGCACCTTGTTGCGGATGTGCGATTCCTGCAGCACGTCGCTGAGATCGTCGGGCGCGATCTGGTCGAGCGGCAGCGGGTCCATGCTCACCGACAGCAGGTGATCGGGCGAGCCGTGGCTGGTCATGAACAGCAGCAGGACGTCGGTGTCGACGTCCATGCGTTCGGCGATGGCGTCGATCGCGGTTTCCAGATTGGTCAGGCTCGCGAGCGGCTGCGTCTGAAGAGTCTGCGGATTGTTGACGAGCAGCATCGTGTGACCAACGGCATCGAACCGCTGCTCGAACTGACGCACGACGAACTCCGCTTCGTTGCGGAATACGTTCTCCTCGCCGACGCCGGCGAACGCGATCACATACATGTTGACGCGATCCGGCACGCGCGGCGTGAGTTTGTCGATCGCTTCCTGCATGCGTTGCGTCTGCGCGTAGAGAACTTGCTCGGGCGAATCGGCATCGTTCGGCCACGCGTTGTCGGCGGAATCCTCGTCGTGCGGTTCGTGTTGAGGAAGCGCGTCGTCAGGCTGTGCGACGTCTTTCTGCGCGACGGTCGGTACAGATTTTTCGCTGGGCGCGACCACGAGATACGCGCAAACGAAACCGAGCAGGAAGGTGATCGCGAAAACGGCGAAAATGCGACCGCTTTTCACGGGCGCGGTCCGCGATGAAACGGATTAGGAATGAGCGCGGGTGTTTCGTCGCGGAAACGGCGGTAGGCCTCGCCGAAAGTCTGATCCATCCAGCGTTCTTCGAGCCGGTATTTTCGCCACAGCGCCAGATACACGATGACGACGGCGAGCACGCCGCGCCACTGATCGCGCGCCAGCGCGGAACCGGCGAACGCGAGCAGCAGGCCGGTGTAGATCGGATGGCGAACGAAACGGTACGGCCCGCTACGGATCAGCTCGTGGTCTTCTTTCACCGTGACGATGCCGCTCCAGTTGCGTCCGAGCACGTAGCGCGCCCAGCACGCGAAGAGCAGTCCGATCGCGACCAGAATCGCGCCGATTGGATACAGCGTGTCGTTCCACGGGATGATCGGCTGTTCGAGGAAATTGCCGGGCAGGTGCGCGGGCCACAACAACAGACACGCGACGATCAACGGAACGATGTGCGCGGCGCGCGAACCCGCCGATTCGATCTGCTGCGCGGCCTTCACGTTTCGGCCGGCGATAAACCAGTAGACCAGCCAGGCAAGCCACAGTAGCGCAATGACGTTGAAACCGGCGGCGCTCATGTTCGCTCAGGCGATGGCGATGGCCGTGAAATCGGCGACGCAGGGATGCGTGCCGTTGGCGGGGCAGGTTGACGGCGGACGCGCGAGCAACGTCGTCTGCATGCCGGCGGTGCGTGCCGCGTCGAGTTCTTCGACGATGTCGGAAAGAAACAGGATTTGATCGGGCGAACTTCCGATTTCATCGGCGATGCGTCGATACGAATCCGCATTGCGCTTCGGACCGACTTCGGTATCGAAATAGCCAGAGAACAAGGATGTGATGTCGCCGGCTTCGCAAAATCCGAAGAAAAGTTTTTGTGCCGGCACCGAGCCCGACGAATACACGTACAGCTTCAATCCGCGGTCGCGCCATGTTTGCAGCGCGGGCGCGGCATCCGGATAGACGTGCGCGCAATATTCGCCGTTGCGATAGCCTTCTTCCCAGATCATGCCTTGCAGTGCTTTCAGCGCGGTCGACTTGCGGTCGTCGTCGATCCAGCGTTGCAGCAGCGCGATGATCTCGTCCTGGGTTGCCGACACGATGCCGGCTTCCTTCGCCGCTTCGTGCAGCCAGTGTTGCACGGCCGGATCGTCCGTGTGAGTGACGACGAACGCGGGCAGGTGCTTGCGCGCGTACGGAAACAACGTGTCTTTTACGAAACTGATGGAACTGGTAGTGCCTTCGATATCGGTAAGGATCGCCTTGATCACTGTTTCGTCATCCCTGATACGTGTTCGATATTCGCCGCGTACGCGGTTTCGATGGCGCGCTTGACGCCGACCGGATCGGCCACGCGCACGAACAACAGCGCGCTTTCGCCGCGTCCGGTCACGCGCACGTTGCCATAGCCAAGCATGCGGCCCCATGTGGTCTGCAGCAGATCGACCGTTTCGACGGCGCTCAATCGGATTTCTTCCGTTTCGCGGCCGATGATGCCGGTCTTCGACACGACGCGGTGTGTCGTCACGCCGAGTTCGATGCCGCGCAGGCGCAGCCATTCGTAGATCGTGATGAAGATGCCGATCACGACCGGAATCAAAACGATGCCTAGAATCAGGCGTCCCTTGGCCGTCCAGTGCAGTGCGAACCGGGCGACAATCCGCTCGCCGGGCGCGAGCGATTCGTCGAGGTAACTCATGCCGCGCGCGGTTCGGAGTTCAGACGCGGGAAGGTCTGCGCGATATCGCTGCCGGTGAAGTTCGCCACCCAGCCTTCCTTGTTGGTGAACAGACGGATCGCGATGAAGTAGGGCGACTCGCTCATGTCGAACCAGTGCCGCGTGCCATCGGGAACGCCGATCAGATCGCCTTTCTCGCACAGCACTTCGTAGACCTTGTCGTCGATGTGCAGCGTGAACAGGCCGCGGCCGGCGACGAAGAAACGCACTTCGTCTTCCGAATGCGTGTGTTCGTTCAAGAACTTCTGGCGCAGCGTGGCGCGGTCGGGATGATCGGGCGTGAGGCTGATCACGTCGACCGCCTGATAACCGTTCTCGCGCTGCAGACGTTCGATGTCGGATTTGTAGGCCTCGATCACCTGTTCCTGCGTCGCGCCGGGCGCCACCGGTTTGGATGCTTCCCACTGCTCGAAACGCACGCCGACTTTGCCGAGTTCGCGCGAAATGTCGTTGTGTTTGGAAAAAACCTGCTGCGGCGCCTGACCGTCGCCGTCGGCGAAAATGCGCAGTTGGCTCATGCTCGCAATCTCCTCAAATCCAGTTCGCAGGCTAGCAGAAATTCGAAGGTCTCGATGTGGCGCTCGGTTTCGGCCATGTCGCGGCCCCAGGTATAGATGCCGTGGCCATCGATCAAATAGCCATATAGGGGTTTATCCGCCCGAATCCAGTCGTCCACACGCGCGACGAGTTCGTTCATGTCCTGCGTATTCGGGAACACCGGCAACTCGATGCGCGTTTCGTGCGTCGTGTGGCCCGCGATCGCCTTCAGCAGTTCGTAACCTTCTAGCTTGATGGAACCCGTGTCCGCGAAAAGCCGCGAGGCCACCGTCTGGTTACGCGAATGCGTGTGCAGGACGGCGTTCGCGTCCGTATATCGTTTGTAGATCTGCGTGTGAAGCAGCGTCTCGGCGGATGGGCGGGCGGAGGTACCGACCGCGTTGCCATCCATGTCGATCACCATGATGTCGCTGAGCGTGAGCGTGCCCTTGTCGCGGCCGGAAATGGTGATGGCGGCGTGCTTGGCGTCCATGCGCATGGAGAAATTGCTGCTCGTGGCAGGGGTCAGGCCCTGTGCGCCGAGCTTCTTGCCGGCGGAGACAATTGCAGCCGCGCAGGCGGTGAAACGGGTGGGGTCGTAGCTCACGTCGTCCGGCATCCAGTGCGGGAGTTCGATTATAGGCGATGCGGACCTGCTCGAGTCTCGCCAGATGCGACGTGGATTTGTCACAATCCCGTGGGGAAATGGCGGAAATGGGCATGACGATCGGATCGGATCAATACGTGATGTTGGCGACAACGGCGGCGGTGGCATTCGTGCTCGGCCTGTTCATCGCGTGGCTGCTGACGCGCGGGTCCGCGTTCAAACGCGGGCGCGCGAGCCGCGACGTCGAGGTGACGCAACTGGCGAACGAGCGCGATGCATCGCTGGAGGCGCGACGGCGGTTGCAGCAGGAACATGATGTGGCTAACCGGCGGCTTGAGGAGAGCCGGCAAAAGATCGTCGAAGTCAGCGAAGCGCGAGCCGCGGCGGATGGGCGTCTGGAACGGCTCGCGCAGGTCGAGAGCGAACTCGAAGCGGCGCGCAGGCTCGTCGACGATGCGCAGGCCGCGCGGCAGCGCGCAGAACAGCTGCTCACGGAAAAGGCGACGCGGCTGCAGGAACACGCGCAGGCCGCCGAGGAAAAAGAACGGTTGCTGAAACAGGTTCGCGAAGAATTTGTCGACCGCTTCAAGACGTTGTCCAGTGAGTTGCTTGACGCGCAAAGTCAGAAATTCAGCGAGCAGAACCAGAACCAGATCGGTCATCTGCTCAATCCACTGCGCGAACAGATCGGCGATTTCCGTAAGCGTGTCGATGATGTCTACGACAAGGAAAGCCGCGACCGGCAGATGTTGAAAGCGGAAATCGACGCGCTGAAAAATCTCAATCAGCGCATCAGCGAAGATGCGGTGAATCTGACGCGTGCGTTGAAAGGCGAAGCGCGCACGCAGGGCGCGTGGGGCGAACTCGTGCTGGAGCGTTTGCTGGAAGCGTCCGGATTGCAGAAAGGCCGTGAATACGAAGTGCAAACGGTGCTGCGCGACGAAGATGGAGGGCGGCCGCGGCCGGATGTGATCGTGCATCTGCCCGAGGGGCGCGATCTCATTATCGATGCGAAAGTTTCTCTTACTGCGTACGACCGCTTTTGCGGATCGGCCGATGATGCCGAACGCGCGGAATGTCTTGCCGCGCATCTGGCTTCTTTGCGCACGCACGTGCGTCAACTTGCCGAACGCCGCTATAGCGATCTGCCGGGTGTGAACAGCCTGGAATTCGTGATGATGTTCGTGCCGATCGAAGCGGCGTTCATCGAAGCGGCGCGTAACGATGATCAGTTGCACGGCTTCGCGATGGAGCGGCAAGTCGTGATCGTCACGACATCGACGTTGCTGGCGACGTTGCGCACCGTCGCGAGCCTGTGGCGTTTCGACGACCGCAACCGCAACGCTTTCGACATCGCCGAGCGCGCGGGCAAGCTTTACGACAAGTTCGTCGGTTTCGTCGAAGACATCGAGAACGCCAAGCGTCGTCTGGATTCCGCGCGCGAGGCGTTGACGGGCGCGAGCGACAAGCTGGTCAGCGGACGCGGCAATCTGGTCGGACAGGTCGAGAAACTGCGCGAACTCGGTGCGAAAGCCAGCAAGACGTTGCCGGCGGAGGTGCGCAGCCGGAGCGAATCGGCGCCGGATTTGCTCGATCACGATGAGCCTTCGCTTTCGCCAGATTAGGTGCTGCGCGAGCGAGCGGCGTGCTTGCGTACGGTTTCGATCAGCAGGTTCGCGTCGAGCGGTTTGGTCAGGTAGTCGTTCATGCCGGCGGCGAGGCATTCGTCGCGATAACGGTTTCCGGCGTGCGCCGTCATCGCGATGATGGGTAGTCTGGCGTGCTTCTGACGGATCAGCGCGGTGGCTGCGTAACCGTCCAGCTGCTGAATCTGGATGTCCATCAGCACGACGTCGTAGTGCGACTCGTCGACGTTGCGCGCTGCATCGCGGCCATTGTTCGCGACGTCCACGGTAGCGCCGGCGTCCGTGAGGATTTCCGTCGCGAACACCTGGTTCAGTTCGTTGTCTTCGACCAGCAGGATGCGCAGGCCGTCGAGGATTGGCCCATCGCCGGATGCATCGCCGGAACTCGTCGTCGTCTCTTCGTTTCGTGCGATCGGAAGCAGAAGATCGAACGCGAATTCGCTGCCAACGTTCTGTTCGCTTTTCACCGTGATCTCGCCGCCCATGCGTTCGACGAGGCGTTGCGAGATGGTCAGCCCGAGTCCGGTGCCGCCGTATTCCCGCGTGGTGGAATTGTCGGCTTGCGAGAACGGAACGAACAGGCGCGACAACTGCTCCGGCGTCATGCCGATGCCCGAATCGCGGACGGCGAAGTGCAGTCGCGCTGTGTTGTCATTGGTCGCGCCGCTGACGATCAGTTCCACAGAACCCGATCGCGTGAACTTCATCGCGTTGCCGACCAGATTGACCAGCACCTGGCTCAATCGCAACGGATCGCCGATGAGACGGTCCGGCACGTCGGCATCCGCATCGACGCGGAACTTCAGCCGATGCTCGGCCGCTCGCAGCGCGAACAGGTTGCGGATCTGTTCGAGGATGTCGCGCAACGCGAACGGCACCGCTTCGATCGTCAGCTTGCCCGCTTCGATTTTCGAGAAATCCAGGATGTCGTTGATGATGCCGAGCAGGTTCTGCCCGGCGCTGCTGATCTTGCCGAAATAGTCGGCAGTCTTGTCCGGCGCGGGTTTGCGCAGGCCGAGTTGTGCGAAACCGAGCACAGCATTCATCGGCGTGCGGATTTCGTGACTCATGTTGGCGAGGAACAGGCTTTTCGCCTGCGTCGCGGCCTCGGCGGCTTCTTTGGCCGCGTTGAGCGCGGAGTTGGCGGACGCGAGTTCGGCAGTGCGTTCGGTGACCGTCGCTTCGAGCAGCCGTTGCGCGATCTGCACGCGGCGAAGCCGCCACCACGCGATCAGCCAGACCGCCAGCGCCAACGCAACCGCAGCGAGAGCGGCTGCCCACCACGTCTGATGCCACGCCGGCAGCACGTGCAACGGAATGTTCAACTCGCGCTCCGTCCATACGCCGTTGCGATTGGAGCCGCGCAGATGCAAGCGGAAATCGCCGGGCGGCAGGTTGGTGTAGGCCGCAACGCGGTGTGTGGCGTCGGTTTCGATCCAGTCGGCGTCGTAGCCTTCCAGTTTGTAGGCGTAGCGATTGCGCTCGGGCGCCGAGTAGTCGAGTGCTGCGAATTCGATGGACAGATTGTTGGCGTCCGGAGATATGACGAGCGGGCCTGCTGACGGAGCTTGGCCGAAGTCTGCCGTATTGACCGCCTTTCGGCCGATCTTCGCTTCCGTGACCACGATCGGAGGATTAAATTTCCAGGGTTTCCAGCGTTCCGGCCGGACCACGGTGAGACCGCCTTCTCCGGCAAAGAGCACTTCGTTGGCGAGCGTAGCTACGCCGCTGCCGTTGGCGAAGGAATTGATGGCCACGCCATCGGCACGGCCGATCGACGCAGCGGTCAGCGTATCGGGATCGATATGCAAAAGACCACGCGAGGTGTTGGCCCAGATCGAACGATCGCGCGCCATCACCAGCGACATCACCGGACGGGTATGCGGGCCGTCGGCGATCGCGACGTGGTGGAAACGGGTCTCACCTTTTGCCGAGGTATCGTCGAGGACATCCAAACCGTTTTCCGTTCCAATCCAAAGACGTTTCCTTTCATCGAGCAGCAACGAGAATATGTTCGACGAGGACAACGTCGACGCGTTGGTGGCATCGGACAAGAAGTGAGTCACCGACTGGGCAGCCAAGTCGATGCGGTTCAGGCCGTTCTGCGTGCCGACCCACACGATCGTTGGCGATTCGCTGAAGACGACATTCTGCATCGATGAGGTGAGTTGATCCGACAGAGTCAGGCGTGTGGCTGGCGCCTCCGGTCCTGCGGTATCGGGCAGCGACCACAGCGAATCGAACCCGCTCACCCAAAGCGTTCGATCCGTATCGAGCAAGCTGTTGATGAGTAACGAGGGTTGGCGCGGCTTCAATGGGTACTCCACCAACGTGCCCGCATTTGCGTCGGAGCGGAACAGGCCATCGGCCAAGCTGATGAACATATGCCCGTCGCTAGCCTGGACCAGCCCGGACACCGTACGCGAGGCGAATTGACGCGCGAAAACGGTGCGAACCGTGCTGTGTTCGGGATCGACGACATCAATACCCTTGTCGTTGAACCCCACCCACACAAGCCCGTCGCTCGCAGGAAACACGGTGGTTACATCGCGCGAAGACAGGCTGGGCTGACCACCCACGCCGAAGACGGTCAACACGGCGCATTGCGGGTTGTAGGTAGCGACGCCGTCGATGGTGAAAACCCATACGAGGCCGGAGCTGTCCTGTAAGAGCTTCACCACTACGTTGCTGGATATGCTGGTGGGCAGCGCCTCATCGTGATGCAGCGTTCGCACCGACTGCGTTTCGGTGTTGATGGCGACCAATCCGTCGCCCAGCGTTGCAGCCCACAATTCCCCATCGACCGGCTCGAGAAAATCCAGGGCGAGTTGTCGTGGCGCGCTGGCAGGGGCGGGATGCTCATCGAGCGGTCGTGCGTCGGTCGAGCCAGGGCGCACGAAGAAAATGCCGTGCGATTGAGTGCCGATCCACATGAGGCCATTGTTGCTTTGATGCAGCGCGTACACATGGGGCGTGCCGGGCGACACGGCCGGCAACGCGATCGTCTCGAATTGCGAATCGTAGCGACCGCGACGCAGCAGTCCGCCGTGACCGCCCACCCACAACGCACCTTCCCGATCGACGAGAACAGTACGTGCCGCGTTGGTTTCCGGCGTTGTGCCGACGTCGACATGCGTGATGGCGCCGGTACGAAAGTCCAGGTGATCCAGACCGCCGGTGCTTTCCCCGGCGCCGCTAGTGATCCATAAACCTTGCGTCCCGTCGCGCGCGATCGAGTCGACCGTCGGGTCGCGCAATCCATCGGGACCGATCGGGTAGCGGATGAAATTGTCTCGGCTCGGATCGTAACGCGCCAATCCTGTGTGTCCGGTGCCAACCCACAACGTGCCGCTGTCGTCCACCAGCAACGCTGCTATTTGGGCATCGCCCAAGGAGTGCGGATCGTTGATGTCCGGTCGGTAAGAGCGGATTCGATAACCATCCCAGCGAGAAAGACCCTCGCTCGACGATCCCATCCAGATGAAACCAGCATGGTCCTGCGCCGCCGCGTAGATGCCGCCGGCTGGCTCGCCATCCTCTTTTGGGAAGTTGCGGAATACAGGCTGCGCAAGGTTCGACCAGCGACCGCCGAGCATCCACGAAGAACATGTGGCGTCAGCCGAACCGGGAGGCGGCGCGGCGGCGAGATCGGTCGTCGGAACGAACAGCGCGACGACCGGAGCGAATGCAACCACGCGAATGAACTGCGTAGCCGTCCAGCAGCGTCCGACACTGCGCATTTCTGCGCCCCCCGGTTTTATTGCCACGCAAGCATGCAAGACTCGCTTGCGGCCAATCCTACTCCGCTTTACGGCGTCGACGGAACCGTCGTTTGAGGGGTTTTCCCGGTGCGCAACTTGCTGTGGCGATAGCCGTAGCCGAAGTAGATGGCGATGCCGATCACAGTCCAGGCGATCATCAGCGTCCAGTTGTACCAGTTCTCCCAGTACAGCAGCATCAGGCAACTCAGCACGCCGAGCGTGCACGTCACCGGCGCGATCGGCACGCGGAAGGTGCGCGGCGCGTCGGGTGCGGTTTTGCGCAGGATCATCACACCCAGGCACACCGCGACGAAGGCGATCAGCGTACCCATCGAGACGAGATCGCCCAGGATGTCGAGCGGGAAGATCGCTGCGAGCGCAGCGATACCGATGCCGGTGATGACCGTGTTGATGTGCGGCGTGCGATATTTCGGATGGATCTTGGCGAACACCGGCGGCAGCATGCCGTCGCAGCCCATGATCATGAAAATGCGCGGCTGCGCGATGATCATGACCAGCACGACAGATGACAATCCGATCAGCGCGCCGATTTCGACCAGCCAGCGCAGCCAGCCGAGTTCGGCGTGCGCTTTAACTGCCGTGACGACCGGTTCGCTGGTGCCGAGTTGATCGAACGACAGCAAACCCGTCAGCACGGCGGCCATGCCGACATAAAGAATGGTGCAGATGGCGAGCGAGGCGAGTGTGCCGATGGGCAGATCGCGTTGCGGATTCTTGGCTTCCTGCGCGGCGGTCGAGGTCGCTTCGAAGCCGATGTAGGAGAAGAACACCAGCGTCGCGCCGCGCATGATGCCGGACCAGCCGTATTTTTCTTCGCCTGCATTTTCCGGAATGAACGGATGCCACAGTTGCGGATTCACGTAGTGCCATCCGGCGATGATGACGATGATGATCAGCGCGACTTTCAGCGCGACCATCGCGGTGTTCGTGCCGCTCGATTCACGGATGCCGATGTAGCACAGCCACGTCAACACCAGCACGATGGCGACGGCGGGCAGGTTGAACAGAGCGCCCGTGATGACGAGGTGGTTGTCCACGAACGCCAGCGGCGCATTGGTGAGCACCTCGGGCAGATGCAGTCCGAAGTGATCGAGCAGGCTGGTGAAATATCCGGTCCAGCTGACCGCGACCGCGGAAGCCGAGACGCCGTATTCGAGCACCATGTTCCAGCCGATGAACCACGCCGCGAGTTCGCCTAGCGTTGCATACGCATACGAGTACGAGCTGCCGGACATCGGAATCAGCGTCGCGAATTCGGCGTAGCACAACGCGGTGAAACTGCAGCACACCGCGGCGATGATAAACGACAGCACGATCGCCGGACCCGCGTGTTCCGCCGCCGCCTGTCCGGTGATGACGAAGATACCGCCGCCGATCACGGCGCCAATGCCCAGCGCGGTCAATCCCCACGGCCCGAGCGTGCGTTTCAGCTTCGGACCGTTTTCGTCCTCGAGTTCGCTGAAGTCGGTTTTCTTGGCGAGCAGGCGTTCAAGCATGGTCAATCCGAAGACACAATGAAAAAACCGGCGCCGCAGCGCCGGTCGACATCGACGCGAAGCGTCAGCACATCAGGCTGCCGGTTCGTTCGCGAGGTGGCTGCGCTTGTAGCCGTAAACGCCGTAGAGCGCCAAGCCGATCGCTGCCCAGCAGACGAAGAAAATCTTCGCGAACATCGACAGGTTGACGAACAACAGGACGCATCCGGCCACAGCGAGCGGACATACGATCCACGCCATCGGCGTGCGGAACGGACGTGGCCGCATCGGTTGCTGCTTGCGCAGGATCAACACGCCGATGGCCACCATCGCGAAGGCGAGCAGGGTGCCCGAGTTCGACGTGTCGGCGAGCAGGCCCACCGGCAGCTGCGACGCGGCCAGCGACACCACCACGCCGGTGATCACCGTGATGATATGCGGCGTGTGATAGCGCGTATGCACGCGCGACAACGGTTCCGGCAAGAGTCCGTCGCGCGACATGGTGAAGAAGATGCGGGTCTGGCCGAACATCATCATCAGGATGACGGAAGGCAGCGCGAGGATCGCGGCGATGCCGATCCAGCCCGCGACCGAGGTGTGGCCGAGTAGACGCATGACGTGGGCGAGCGGTTCCTTGCTGCACACCAGCGCCTGCGAGTTGGCGCACGCGGCGGCGAATTCGGGACCGCTCGGATCGAGCGGCAGTCCGTTCGCGCCGAGGACCGGCTGCGCGCCGACCGAACCGGCCGCGCCGTAGCCGACCAGCAGATAGAACACCGTGCACACCGCGAGCGCGCCGATGAGCCCGATCGGAATGTTGCGGTTCGGATTCTTGGTTTCTTCGGCTGCAGTCGACACCGCATCGAAGCCGACATACGCGAAGAAGATCGACGCCGCGGCGCCGAGCACGCCTACGCCTCCGGTAGGCTGGCCCCAGCCACCAGGCAGGAATGGTTCGAAGTTCGTGCTGTGCACGGCCGGAACCGCCAGCACGATGAACACGGTGAGCGCGACGATCTTGATGGCGACCAGCACCGCGTTGACGCGCGCACTCTTCGAGGTGCCCATGTACAGCAGCACCGTCACCGCCAAGCCGATCAGGAACGCAAGCAGGTTGAAGGCGCCGCCAGAGAACGCGCCGGATTTCAACGCTTCGGGCAATCCGTATCCGTTCGCGGTGAGCAAGCCGTTCATGTAGCCCGACCAGCCGACGCAGACAGTCGACGCGCCGATGGCGTATTCGAGTCCGAGCGCCCAACCGACCACCCAGGCGATCAATTCGCCGAGCACGCCATAGGTATAGGTGTACGCCGATCCGGATACCGGCACCATCGCGGCGAGTTCGGAATAAGCCAGCGCCGCCAGCCCGCAGACGATGGCGGCGATGACGAAGGCGAGCATCAGGCCGGGGCCTGCTTTCTGGCCGGCTTCGGCGGTCAGCACGAAAATACCGGTGCCGATCACCGCGCCAATGCCGAGCAGCGTGAGCTGCACCGGCCCGAGCTGCCGCTTGAGCGACTTCTTCTCGGCGGTTTCCAGAATCTTGTCGAGCGGCTTTACGCGCCAGAAAATCATTGCGTGACTCTCCCCAGTGTGGCCCTTATAGGCTCTTGTGCGCCGGCGGCGCGGTAGGCCGTACCTTACGCGACGGCCTCTCGGGCGGCAACTGCTGTCAGGCCCGGCCGCCGAATTCGCCCGTCGTCGTGCTGACCAGGATTTTCTCGCCGTTGGTGATGTATTCCGGAACCTGGATTTCGATACCCGAATTCAATTTAGCGGGCTTCGGGCGCTTGGTCGCCGTGGCGCCTTTGAGTTCCGGCGCGGTCTCGATGACTTCGAGCGTCACGGTCGGCGGCAACTGCAATCCGACCGGCGCATCGTCGATCAGCTGCACGTAGCAGCCTTCGAGTCCTTCGGTGATGAATCCCGCGTTGTCGCCGACGATCTCCGGTCCGAGCGTGTACTGCGTGTAATCCTCGTTGTCCATGAAGATGAACGTGTCGCCTTCCTTGTACGAGAAGTTCGCGGCGCGGCGCGTGAGTTCGGTTTCCTTCATCTCATCTTCGGAGCGCATCGAGACATCGAGTTTCTGCGCGCCGGGTACGCTGTACATCGTGAAGCGGAAGGTGACGTTGCCGCCGCGCGCGGTGGGCGAGCTGCGGTCGACGTCGCGCACCTGGTAGACCTTGCCGTTGTATTCGACGACGTTGCCGCGTTTGACTTCAGAAGCTTTCATTAGTCATCCATCGAAAAAAGAATGGTTATTTCGGCGCGAGACGGATCGCGCCGTCGACGCGGATCACGCTGCCGTTCATGTAGCGGTTGCGCAGGATGAATCCGCAGGTGTCGGCGAATTCTTCCGAGGTGCCCAGGCGCGACGGATACGGAACTTGTGCACAAAGGGATTCGTATACATTCGGCGGCATGCCGTCGACCATCGGCGTGTGGAACACGCCCGGCGCGACCGTCATCACGCGCACGCCGATGCGGGCGAATTCGCGCGCCATCGGCAGCGTCATGCCGATCACGCCGCCTTTCGAGGCGGAGTAGGCGGCTTGTCCGATCTGGCCTTCGTACGCGGCGATCGATGCGGTGTTGATGATGACGCCGCGTTCGCCGTCCTCGCCCGGCGTGTTGGCCTGCATCAGGTTCGCCGCGGATTTGGCGACATTGAAGCTGCCGATCAGGTTCACCATCACGGTGGTCTGAAAGGTCTTCAGCGGCATCGGACCTTCCTTGCCGAGCACGCGGCCCGCGCCGAGGATACCCGCGCAATTGATCGCGACGTTCAGTCCGCCGAGATGATCGGCTGCCTGCTTCAGCGTCGTGACGACGCCTTCTTCATTGGTGACATCGGTGCGGAAATAACGCGCGTTCTTTTCGCCGATGTCGGCGACGGCGGCTTGCGATTTCTCGTCGTTGATGTCGAGCAGGCAGACTTTGCCGCCGCCCGCGACCAGGAATTTCGCCACCGCGAAACCCAACCCCGAGACGCCGCCGGTGACGACGGCCTTGACTTGATCCAGTTGCATGGAACGCTCCGTGTTGCGAGGGCGCGTAGTTTAGTGCGCGCCCTCGCGTTTGTCCCGGAGCGTTCGGTTCAGGCGGTGAGGAAGCCGAGGTCGGCCGTCGGGAAGTTCTTCACGTACGGGAAGATGTCGTCGATGTCGCAGCTGTTCACGCCGAGCCATTTCGCGAACGTCGCCGAATAGGCATCGACGGACACGGACGGAATCATCTGGCCGCGGGCGAGGCAGTCCTTGCTGTCGAGGGTCTGGTCGGGGAACACGCTGCCGCTCGCGCACGGTGCGCCGTAGAGGGTCTGGCCTTTCACCGCGCCGCCGGCGGCGAACTGGATGCCGGCCCAGGCGTGATCGGTGCCGTCGCCGTTGGAGTTCAGTGTGCGTGCGAATTCGCTCAGCGTGAACGTGGTCACCGACTTGTCCAGGCCGATGCCTTTGGTCGCGTTGTAGAACGAACTCACCGCTTCGGCGATCGTGGAGAACAGATACGGTTGGCCAGTATCTGCATCGAGCTGGCCGTCGTGCGTGTCGAAGCTGCCGAAGCTCAGGAAGAAAATCTGCCGGTGCGCCTTGAGCGCGCTGTTGACGGAGATGATCTTGGCGATTTCCTGCAGCGAGTCGGCGACCGGATTCGTGCCGGGCGCGGGAAAGTAACTCGAAACGTCCGCCGCGCCGCCGAGCGCTGTGCTCAGCGCGTTGTACCAGTCGATCGAGTTCGACATCGTCTTCGCGTACGTGCGCGACAGCGGATCGGGATAGGCCTGATTGAGCAGGTCCATCAGTGCGCTCATGCGCATTGTCCCGGCTTGCGTGCCGGAGTAGCCCGTCAATTGCGCGGGCCCGTTCGGCGTCACCGTATACGGCTGCACGCTTTGGCCGGCCTGGAACCGGTTTTGTCCGCCGAGCGAGATCGACATCGGAATCGTCATGCCCGGATTCAGCACGCTCAATCGATCCGCGACCAGCCCACCCCAGCCGACGATGCCGTTCTGCGTCGGCTGTCCGTATTGCCACTGGCCTTGCTGATCGGCGTGCGAGAACAATTGCGGCGGCAGCGGGAAACCTTTGGTGTTGTAGTCCGTCTTGGTCGTTTGTTGTAGCACCGTGCCGGTGTTGACGACGAAGGCGAGGTTGCCGTTGTTGAACAGACTCTGCAGCTTCGACGCGCTGGGATGCAAACCGTACGTCTGACCCGGCACCAGCGGATTCTTTTCCGTGATCGAAACCAGATCGGCTTTCTCGATGCCGACGCCACCCGCACTCTGATGTCCGCGCGAAGCGATGTAGGTGTTGTAGCGCGCCGTATCGCTCGGGATCAGCAGGTTGTACGAATCGTTGCCGCCGAGCAGGAAAATGCACACCAGTGCCTTGTAGTCGTCGACCGGCGGATAACTCGGACAACTCTGCGCGAGCGCGGCGTTGACCATGCCCATCTGCGTGAGGAAAGCCGAGCCCGTGGAGCAGGCGAGCGTCGAGCACAGCGTGTTGCGGAGGAAATCGCGACGTTTCATGGCAGCCTCACTTCGTGATCGAGAATTCGGGCGAGGCGAGCAGAACCTGCAGCGCACTCGTCACGCGTTTGGTGGGATCGGTCGATACGTTGGTGACGAGATCGATCATCGTCGTGCGCATCGCCGCACTCATGCTGCCGAACATCAGATCGTGACTGAGCTGATCGACCAGCGAGGCCGGATCG
>Ga0105239_10004721_pt1 | contig 16181 bp, 18 predicted proteins | sample KBSC44metaG_FD_92761 | JGI IMG/M metagenome (GOLD analysis project Ga0105239, IMG submission 92761) | Corn rhizosphere microbial communities from Kellogg Biological Station, Michigan, USA - KBS C4-4 metaG | ecosystem: Host-associated > Plants > Roots > Rhizosphere > Soil | place: Michigan, USA...
GCACGTCGTCTCCACCGTCGAGAAGATTTGGTAGAAAATTGCATCTGTGCATTTCGCACAGGAAAAGTAAAAGGAAGCCCACATATGGCATTTGGTTATTTGAACCATTGAAACGCCCCCACCCCGCCAAAAGTCGCTGTTATCCGTAAAGGTCACCCAGTCATAAAGTCGTACATCTTTGCGTCAAAGATCTCATGACGATGTATATCACCAAATTCTTCGAGAGGCGATCTTGTTTCAGATCCACGGCTTTGCCAGTGACGTAAGCTTATCCTCGAAGATCCCACCATAGAGGCCGGCGATTTCGTCCAGGTAATCCTCGACTCCGAATTTGCATAGCCCTTTGCTCATGATATCCTGCTCTTCTTCATCCAGTAACCGAGCTGTAGCACCAAACTCTTCCGCAATCTCATTTACTTGTGCAAGTTCCCGACCAAATGGATGATTGGGATCTGTAGGCTTGTTGAAGATATCCGTGCTGTTACGGACGCTCGGCTTCGTGATGGATGTAGGAGGAGGGGACATGCGTTGAATGGAGCGCTTCTTGGACAACTCGACATGTGCCTTTTTAGAGTGAGAAGGAGCACGCTGTGGCACTGTTGGGGTGTCGGTGACCGAAGGCGAAGCAAGAGCCGGAACGACAGAGGCGGGCTGCTTGGAATCGAAAAATGATTTGATTTCATCATTTGCAGGTGTCACCGGGGTTGCTGGACCACTGCTGTCAACCGATGCGGTATCACTACCAGTATTGGTGAGAAAACTTCTGTCGATAGTCGAGAAATCAGACTCATTTCCAGAAGTAAGTGAACCGGTCGAAGATGCACCGGACACACTTCGAATATCTGGAGCAGTCAATGCTTGAACATTAGTTGTGGATATCAACTCTGTTGGAAGTGAGATGAGGCTGCGATTGATTGTTCCGGGAGGGTACTTGACGCTTGTGCCACGCATCATTGATGAATGATCGCCACTTCTCTTGTTGCGCTTGGTGAAAGCCCGAGCGAGGGACATGGTGGAGGACGACATGGCTTGTGAAGCGGGTTCTGGGGATGAAGGAAGTGATCGGGACTTTGAAGCAAAATATGAGACAGAGTATATTTGCGTTGTTGTTCGGCTGACACTCGGGTCTAGTGCTTGCACTCTGAACTCAGTGGTAGCCTGTGATGCGTTGGCTCGTGCGTTGGGTACCGGTCTTTGTATCCGTCCGTCTTCAGATCCAGTGAAATGGTTTTGGTTTTTGGGTTTAGTCCCTATTTTTCTTTCCCCAGGCTGTGCAGCTGAACTGAAGTTGTTTTTAGAGTGTGTGGGGGGTTCAGGACACAGTCCGAGCCCAGTGGTGCAATTTGGAAGGATTGATTTGCGGTCGAGGGGACTGCTTGTGGTAACTTGCAAGTTTGAAGCTTGGCTTGGACGTGAAGGAAAGATGACCAGGAAGCGCAAACAAGTGAGCTGCAACACAAGTTTAAGGAAGGGAACCAAGATACGCGCGGATATTGAAAGTACGACGAATCGACCGTCGAGTACTAATGAACGTGATTGTGATGGACGAAGGGGGAGAGGAAGGGACGATGAATAAATGAGCGTGGTGCGTTAGACTGGTGGTGCTCCTTCGTTCTCAGTACTACTCGGTAGCCAGTGCGAGCAGTTGGGAGTGGTGTGGAAAAGACAAGAAGGATTGACTTTTCAGGCTCGGAAGGGAGCGTGATTCGATGGAAACCAGACTGTTGGGGAGAACAGAAGAAGGGAAGGGGACGCGGGAAGGCCATGCAGGAGAAGCACAGAACAAATGGAGAGAGATGGAGATTTGCAAAGTGAATGCAGAGGTTAGTCTCGATTAGGGCGGATTAGTTGAGATAGCGCGAGCATGGCGCCCTGAAGTCCCTAAAGTGTGGATGTTCTCACATGTATCCCCCAACCCAAATGGACACTCGTAGCGGTGCCTTGCCACTGCGACCACCTCAGTTGCCAGGCTCGCTCTCGCCCTCGGTCCACTAGGAGCACTGGAAAAGGCCACCCCCTAGTCCCCCAGGCGTGTTTGAAGCGACGGCGTGGCGACAAGCTCAGTGCTTTTAACAGGATCCCTGCACCTGGCCCTGGAGCCATGCCCAAACCAACCTAGACGAATTGATGCCTCTCTCCCTCTCGACTTTTTCCGACTGTGATGGGCGCCACTGAGCCTCGTTCCCCCGTGCCTCGCTTCGCTGGGGCCACGCTGGGGCCACGCTGGGGCCCATGTTGATCGACCAGGGACCACCATTTGGCTTGGGCCACCATCCCAATCGTTCTCGTCCACTCACACCCGCCAGTTCGTTTTCGTAGCCGCCCTTCACACCCCCTACTTCACGTTCAGAGTGGTCAACATGAAACACCCACTCATCACTTTGGTGGGCAAATGGGCAGTGAGGGAGTTGCGCGTATCAGGCGCTTCTTCAAACCATCTGACCACTCCCCTTCTCTGAGCTCTGCCTCTTTCCTCGTAAGAATTCCAGAAGGTCCAAGCCGCGAAGGAGGAGACGAAATATGCTTGGGGCTCAGACCAAGACAGACCTGACCCTGACCCCAGATATCTCTATCACGGGTTCTCTCCGTCGAGATACTTTGGCTGGACAGCGGATGCCAGGTTCCAAAGCTACACACAGCCATGCAATACTAAAGGTAATCACACACACTTTACCCAGAATTGCATTAATCTCGTCTTAAACTCCCCACAAGTTACGTGAGCGCAAGTTAAATCCCACAAGCAGAGTCCCACGATCATGGTCAGAAAACACGCCACCGCTCCATCCTTTTCTACAATCATGAACTGGTGATCTCCGTGCTCGTCACGACTCCTTCGCCCTTCTACTTGATATCTCTACAACAACCGAGCAAGGTACGGAGTACCGCCTACAAGTATGGAGTAGTTTGTGGGTCGAAGCTTGGGTCCAGATTGAACCATGTCGAATCCTCCAGGCGGTTGTTTGAGCACCCAGCACCTCCTCCACAGCCCCAGCCCAGTTCTAGTTTTTCATGTACCAAAACCAGATTAGGGACAGAGTTCCCCTACCTCGTCCCTCCTAACAGGATCGTCGTCACCTGCAGTTTTCAGGATCGGCAGGCATGCGTAGCCGGAGCCCAAAGCGTGCTTCTATATACAGGGCAGCGTTTCTGAACCGGCCTGTTTCAGCTTCTCGAAACGCTGTTTCGAGTCTGCAGAGCCGTCTTCCCCGACCCCGTTCTGAGTCGCTTGACGTGAGTGCGTGCATGGGATTACATCATGCAAGGTTGAAGCTTGTCTTGAGACTGAAGGCTGCGATTGCCCTGCCTCGGCAGCAATGATGAATCTAGGCATCCCTTCAAAGTGTACTCCGTATGTAATCCCTCGCTGTGCTTGAATGCTGAAACGCATCGGCATCTGGGGTTATTCAAATAGGCTCAGGTCACATGACTTCTATTTGGATTCACTTACCCTTCCCTACGGCGGATGTTTTGGCTCTTTAGTGCAGGTGCTCTGCCGTTGAAGAAAATTGGAGATCCGCTCCCCATCTCAAGATGTGTTCGAAGAGTTCTAGGCTCATGTAGAACTGGAACCATGTCAGTCATACGTACTCTGAGGTATTAATCTATACGAGCACAGAGTAGGCAAGCGGCTATGCAAACGACCTCTCCATTAAATCCACCATGGTCCGCATAAAACACCGCTACCTGCTTTTCAATATCCTGTACCCGTCCACACCCTCCCCCGCTAACAACCCATCCTCTGCCACGACGCCAGCAGCCTTACCCTCTCTACCATCCTACATCTCCATCCACCGGCCTAGCCCGGGCCACCTGAATGCACATCACCTGCTGTCCGCACTGCGACACAACATCAGTAACATCTTCGGCGACCACGGACTTGGTGTGACACAAACAGGCTTGAAGATCATCTACTTCTCGCCTGCAACATCAACCTGTATCTTGCGGTGCCCACGCGCGCAGTTCCGGCTGGTATGGGCGAGTCTAACTTTCATGGACAGCCTACCCGGTAAGGCGTATGGTGAGCCGCGCGCGCCATGTGTCATCCAGGTTGTCCGCGTTAGTGGGACGATCCGCAAGAGCGAGGAAGAGCTGCTCAGACGTGCGCGAAGAGATGTAGTGAGAGCGAAACTGGATGGAATGAGTGAGGACGCTGCTCTCCTTGATGGCCTTGTCGGTGGGGTAGGAGGAAGTGTTGGAACGGTGGGAAAGGGGAAGACTAAGGCGGTTGACCCCTTACTCGATCGCAACGTGGCTGAGGATGGGATCGAAGATTTCGATGAAGAAGAGGAGGCTGAATTTACTGATACAGATGACGGAAACGCTTGACGTTGATGTCGCAGAAGTCTGAATTCCTCATCCTCCGGCGAGAGGGAGATGGACCTTCGATTGACCACAAAGACAAAGGGTTCCTCCGCAGCCTCAACGTCACGAAGGTTTGGTATTGGGATCCTTCTTCTTCCCACTCCGTACGACCCTCACGCCACTGTCAAATGGTATGTCTGGCCTGAAGTCATCGAGATCCATGGCATCCGGGTCAAATCCCTGCGTTGCAGCATTGGCGTTGAACTCCTCCTCCCTCCTCTTTTGTTCCTCCTCCCACTCTCTCCTTTCCTTCTCATCCCACTCCTCTTTATTATCAATCCACCTTTCCTGCACATCCCTGATGTCCAGCGTGCCCAACCCCTCTCTAACAGCGACCTGCCAGACACCATCACCGGCACCTTCAGCAGCGCCAAATGCATATCCACCGGCCCGATCGATCGTCCGCAACAGCGACATCATACTCTTCTTATCCTCCACCGCCAGCGTCTCGTACCCCACCAGTCCAAATTCCTCCACGAGATTCACAATCGCTTCGTTGAGAGCCTTGAACTTTCCCTGGCCGAACATGGCGCTCTCCTGCTCCAGGCTCGGGAGAAGGTACTCGAGGTCCTGGACTTCGGTGTAGAATGCGAGGTTAAAGGGCAGAGGCGGGTATTTGTGTAGGTTGTCGATCTTGGTCAGCACGTTGATGTGCGTCAGGTCCATCTGCAGCATGCTGCGTAGGCTGAGGAGGAGAGTCGAGATGTACAGTGAGGGGAGCGTCAACGCATACGAGTCAATCAGGTTGACCACCACAAGCTAATGTAGTGAAATTCAAGAAAGTGTCAGCCAAAGAAACCAACCAATCCGCACAGCATCTCTCGTCTAAGGGACTCGGCGTAGAAATGCGAACCAAACACATACATACCCTGTACCCAGTTTTCTCCAACCTCGCCACCACCCTGCGCAGACTGGCATGATGCGTGAACAGCTCGACCTGCCCGGGACAATCAAACAGGACATAATCATCCCCCAGGCCCTTCAGTTGTTCCTCCAACCACTCGACATTCTCATCCAGCTCCTCCAACGCATACAAGATGCCGCCGTTCGGGCCCAGCCGCGTGTCGTCGTCGTCCATGATCGACTCCAACGTGACGAGATCGCGCACGTCCACCGCCGCCGTGTAGGATGTGCGGTCGTTCGCCGGGTCGAGGTTGACGATCGAGCATTTCCGGCCGATCGCGCCCATGAATTGCTGCATCCCGTTGCAGTATGTTGATTTCCCGGCGCCCGGGGGCCCGATTACCAGTTGGGCGAATGGCATTTTTTCCTTTCTCTTTTCTTTTCGTTTGGGAGGGGATGCGGAGGGTTAGAAGGGAGGGGATTGGGGGTTCGAGGTCTGTTCGAAGAGACGAATAATGGTCTGGTTTGGTGACAAGTTTTAGTGGTACGTGTACTTAGGGTACCTATACGTCGCTAGGTATGAATTTACTGCTGGTGGAGAGGAGGGATGGGGGGCACAGGATCCATTCGGGGGGTAATATGAATATATGAGAGCCTGACTTTCTCTCCAGCACAGCCAGCGCTAGTTGGTTTACCGGACTAGAATCATCAGGAGGAACCGTTAGGTCAATCTCTACCCGCTGGATTTGATCATTCGCAGAGAAATTTGGTTTCTGGAATTTATGGCAAAATGATCCAAAGGTCGGAAGGAAGGGTTCAGTCCCCCCGCGACCAATAAATTATACTATGACGCAGGCAGAGGAGGAATCCAGGCGGTGAGGGGCGGCAGAATATAACTTCCTCAGCCTTGTGAGGCTGTGGTGTCGCCTACGATTAAAAATGAATTTATCTTTAATGATGGCGTGCTTTCTTCACAGGTTTTAGCGGTTTTATGTATAGAGGAATGTATGACTTCGTTAACTGAGGCTAGGGACTGATGATACTTCTCGGGAGCGTTCTAGGTCGATAAGGCAGATCTTTACCATCCACTTTGTATGCCCAGGTATTTGGACGCAGAAGTCAGCTTACATCTGCCAACTATGTTCCCCAGGGTTGAGCCAAATATATCAACGCTCGCCAATTACTCGTTAATGTCAGCATCAATCATGCGTACGTACAAACGTCAAGAAGCCAATTTGTCCCTAACGCTCTGGAGTCTACAATGCTATCTGCTCAGGTTCTGAATGTCCATCGGTCCTCCATCCTAGGGGTGATTGCATGGTTCAGGTCGTTGATCTTTAGTCCTGACCTCGAAAGAGTTTTCCACATTGATATCCCATTTCCAACCACCACGACGCGCCGAGCCCCAACTGGCATCCGCTCCAAATCGAAATAGAGCAAAAAGCTCCTCTACCCACCCAGCTCGTTCACTGTCCTCTGTCCCGAGCACACCGAGGTCCGTCATCTCACACTGCGTCATAGGTGTTTGTCGCTCCAAGGGCGAGGCCGTGCTACTGTCCAAGGATCGGATTCCACTCATCTCGACATCTGACTCATCTTCTGTCGTCCTGTCATGATCGAAAATTGTAGTTTCGTCACTCCGACGACTTCTCTTAAAATTACCCAATGGGTTTTTGAACATTGGCGACTTTGTTGGGGAGCTGGGCTTTACCCCCACCACATTCAAACTTAACTTGCGGGATGCTCGGTTGCTGCTTGGGCTGTTGCCTTTCTCTGCTTCCTCTTGGTGCAGATGACTAAAATCTCGTCGAACTTTCTGAGCAAATATCTCATCATGAAAATCATGAAAACCCAGTGCTTCTACCTGTTGTTGGGCACTGAAAAAGGCCAAAGGGATGTAGGTGAGATTCTTTCTCACGATAGCAGAGTGTATATTCGTCACCACTCGCACTGTAAGAAAGGTGCAGGTATTGTTCGTTGTGTCGGAACCGCCTCGGCAAGGGAGGTAAAACTCCTTGGTCGAAAATTTGGCTTGCATCATTGAATCTGTGTCACCCATGATTTCTAAAAGCTTTACAAAAGCATTATAAAGTTGCCAACGGCTCTCTTCCCTGAGTTCCAAACCCGTGGAAGGATTGGCGAGTAATTTCATGACTTCTCTGATAGTTAAATCATCAAATGCTCGTAATGATTCCATCTGCCCCTGTGAAAAAGCATATGAGTGCACAGTCACATACGGAAGTTGATTCTGCTTCAGCTTTGGGACTAAAACGTCGAAACTTTTATACATACTTGGACGAAGCATGAAACAAGCCAGGTGTAGTCCAGGTGGGAGAAGATGATCCGGCGAAGCAGTTAGTTTCATTCGTTCGATATGGGCCATCATGTTCTCTCGATTGACTTGCATACTCTGAGCAAGCGGCTCCGCTATTTGACCAATATTGGCAAATCGATACCCATATGATGCAAATCTGGCGACTTCAGTCCGGTTCAATTGCCGAGTTATAAAAAAGTATTTGCCTCTTGTTATTGCTTGAGTGCCAGGTCCAGCTTCGACATCATTTGTGCCCAAGCTCTTGGTTGAGCCTGAACCGACGGGCTTGGTGGGGTTCGACACCAAGATAGTTCCCGTGTCTAATGGTTCCTCGAATAAAGTGCCGATTCGTTCAAGTGGCTCGTGAACAAGGGTGGCAAGCTGTTGAGCAGCTACACAGAATAGCTGTTTGAATATTGGCGCAAAATTGATGGCTGATTCGCTGGACTCATCTTGTAAGGTGGGCGTAGGGTGTCCAGGGCGATATCTCCGTGCAACGGGATCAGTCTCCAGATATTCTTTCATGCCAGGAATAAGGTCTTTCAGAATAGACCAATTTCGGGAGGCTTTAAAAACCCAAAGGAATGTTGAATGAGATCTGCTAAGTTCATCTTCTCCAAAGGTCTGAATAACACTGTTAGGAACTTGATGACCCCGGTGTTTGACAAGCATTCAACTGACCTTCTCCACATAATGGTTAGTTATCTTCTCGCTTAGAAGAACACCTTCTTGCGTGACCATTAGATGGCCATTTTCGTCAAAATAAGCACAAGCCAACACAAGACGTTGAGCTTTGATCCTTGCAGATCTTCTATTGTGGCTTCTGATAACAGCGACTACCAGAAGCATGAGACAGGATCCGATCGACTGGGGAAATTGTCAACAGAGGTTAGGAGCTGCCAATGGTGGAAGTTGAGTAGCTTACCAGTGAGGAGGCGATGATTGAAGTCTTCAATTTGGAATTACCATGGACCATTAGATCGCCTTTCCAGTAATAAATCGTCCCCGCGGCAGCTGTCCAATGCATTCCTGAGACAGCAACGGCCAACACAGCACCACACAAGGATCTTTTCCACCAACTATCAGTCCAGGCCTCCCTCAGTCGAAAAAAGACGCCCAGAGCAACATAACTTGCTATGACCGAGATGATGGCTGCTCCTATAACGTTTTGGACATGATAGGCACAATGATAATTCTCAATACCCAACTGTCCGAGATAGTGCATGCCACATACAGCAGCTCCAGTCAGACATGCAGCGATAGCGAGGTGCAACTGGCGAGCTCGATCGATGACCCCGAGAGTATAGAAAGCGAATACCAATACGATTATGGGGATGAAAAAGGATAGTGCCGTGAAGCCGGGATTGTACAAGATTTGACGTTGTGGATCGCCATGCTCCAGTATAATAGCTCTATTACCTGCTTGACTTAGATGGGTGATCACGAATGGGGGATGAGTGGATGGATATTACCTACGAAGTGCATGGCCCAAATACCGAAACCGCCCATCTTGAGATTCAGCCAGTCAGTACTGAGTATATCCATCTGAAGCGCCGGGTTCATTCAAAAGTACGACTTGGGACCACTTGTGTCAGCCCTGCAGATGCGAACTTACTGTAATTGCAGCACCAAATAGCATAAACCTAGAAAACGTTAGAGAAAATGGTGATTGACACGGTCGTTGTGGAGCCGACGTACCAATTATACACGCCTTTGGTCGATGTCCGGCGTTGAAGCAGTTCCAACGTTGTTACACATCCAACCAACGAAGTGAAGAAGGAAAGGACAATATGCCATCCTGCATATGAGACTTCTGAGGCGACTTGTTCCATATTGAAAGGATCCACATCACGGGCCGTGAGTAGGAGCACCGTATCTATGGAGTTCATCGATGAGCGTCGAGAGCCTTGCCAACACCTTCGGCAGCGGGCGAGAAAACGAAATTGACTTTAGGTTCGACCAGGTTCGACCAGGTTCGACCAGGTTCGACCAAGTCTTCCCTATCAAATCGATGCACTGAGGTCCCGTACAGAATGAAGGAGATGTGTGTGAAAGCAATGAGCCGTTTGGGTTAAGGGAATGTTGAAACCTGAGGTATTACTAGATGCATGAGGAAGCTCGAGACAGAATATCGAGGGAGGACAGGGAGACCAGATGGAAATGGATAAGGATGAAGCGATGGAGATAGAGATAGATATGAAAATGGAAAATGTGAGGAAAGAGCAGCTTGAAGCATTTCACGAGGAGGGTCAAAGATAGATCTTAGTGAATCAACGACCAAGGGCCAAAGAAGAAGGACGAAGGCGATGATAGCGAATTCCTAAGGCGGACGTGCGCATAAGGTACGACAGGCTCAGGTCTGAGCCCCAAGACTGTCCGCATTCTTAGATTGTCCAATGAAGCAGGAGCTTATGGACTTGTCAAAAAGAAGACCAGGGTGTTGCAGGAAGGCACATAGTCAGAAGTGAGAAGGGGGAATGGATTGAGAACCACATGAACGGGCAATCGTGGCGTGAAATCCGAGATAGTCTTTCAAGCTGGCATCTCATAGGGTGCCGAGTAGGAGATAGGTAGTGTGCTCAAGCGAGAGGGAGCCAAATAGGTTTGGTCTGAGACTGGCACCACATTAGGAACCAGGTTGTGAACACCAGGATGAGCACGTCTTAAGTGACAGCAAGGACGCCTCCGCAAACGCGAGGCCGAATGGTTGGCATGTTTGACGTGGTACGGACTGACAGGAAAGTGGAAAAGCGAGGTGAATTGCATGATAGGAACGCCATGGCGGATAAGAGGAGAGGAGCCCACAGTGAAAACTCCGGAAGAGGTTGGGGTGAACATTGACGGACTGACTCGTCGTCCTTATCCGCCAGGCGGAATGCCCAAAAGGCAGCTCAATCGTCAATCCAACCTTGATGAAGATATGAATGGGCTTGATCTGGTGTTGCCAGTATAGTACGTGAATTGTCGAATGTCCAGGACAGAGCCCGGGAGGTGTATAGCGGAGTAACCCAGCTAAAAAGTCATCTGATTAGAACCACCCACCGTTGAAGTTGAAAGGCAAGGGCGGAAGGGCGAAGGCGGTTGAGCCAGCAGGTTAGATGTTACACGGGAGCTCGGATCCAGCCAGCCAGCGTACGTCAAGTTGTAAATCGTGTCACAAACCCGGTGAGGCCCGCTGGATTTTCATGCGAGGATATCCACATGCCAGTGGGAGAGGGGGGAAAAAGGGAAGGACGCGCGATGAGGTTTTGGACCGGAGTGGTGAACCTCCGCAAAACATGCGTTTTTGACGGATTTTGATAGATTTGACGGCTGGGCGGCGTTGTTATGTCTTGCCCTGAGAGGACGTTGTCAATCCGAATCCTGGTCAAATGGGTCGACACTATTGGAAATAAGGATGGACGGATACGGAGTACGGGCACTTGGGGATCGCCCCGCAGTATTAATATTATGTGATAATGATCTCCGGTTAGTCTCTATATCTATGCAGATACGAAATCTTGCGAACGACACCACGAAGATCCCGCGGTTCAAACTAGGGGGGAAACGGGCACACCTGCTGTCAAAACTTCTTATTTCTTCGAGCTGCGAGGGGCTAGATTTGCTGGCTTTCTGCTGTGTAATAATCATGTGGGAGTTACGAGGGATGGAGGATCGGCTAACCCAAGTTGTTGAGATGTGATTACTCTATCGAGTCCTTCCAAGATATCAAGCCACGACATATCCGCTGGCCAGCGTATGCTGAGGATCGATTTCAGTGTGATAATAGTAATAGATTTTCTCAAACATGCTCGAAGTTGCAGAGATTGCCTGCCCATCCTGATGCTCCATTTACCATTCCAAGCAAGTAGTTACCGAGCTTTGAACAGGACTCACACCGTCCAACACCTTGTTACACCCCATGCTTGCCCATGCCTTCTATCGGGATTAGACTGTAACCTTATCCTTACCCTATCCGTGGTTGTAAATTTCAATTTGCCGAAACGGCCTCTATTGCCTGCCTTTCCCCCTTGCTCCTGAATCGTTGTCATCGTCTTCACTGTCACTGGCCAAGTCATAACGGCTGCGCTCCATGTCATCCCGCCGTGGGTTCGAACTCAGGTTGTCCAGCTCGCTCTCATCAAAGTCTCCAGCCTCAACGTCTCGCCTCTTAAGCGAGGATCCATTGACAAGAGGCACACTGATATAGCCAAGTCCGCGTGATCTTCTGCGGCCCCGCCACACCCACCAGCCAAAGAGTCCAGCCGCAATCAATACCACGACCAACGCAGCCTCTCCGCTGTGGTAATATGCCTTCAGCTCTGCGTCCTTCAGTTTCTGAGTTTCTTCCTCGATTGCGGCAGTGCTGTTGGGATGGCCTCCAACACTTGTTTCAGTGCCTGCCTTCTCTCCATCGAGCCGGCTGTCGGCCGGCTGTCCGCCAATGCTGGCAATATCGACGCCCATAAATCGGTCAAGCATATCTCTACTCCGACGTGGCCAATCAAATGGTACCATATGACTAGCGTTGTAGAAAAGCACATAGGTCAAATTTCGGGCTTCTTGGTAGAACCCAGCCGCCTCCCCTTCAAACTCCCAATCTTGCTTGGGAGCCCATACTCCCGGCGAAAGTTCAAAGCCTGTCCCACCGAGCCACTTCATATTGCCAATCATGTCTTCCGTGCCTTTGTGGTTGCAGATCATATCCTTTGCACCACTGAAAAGAAGAATAGGTACCCCAGCCTCAATGATTTCAGGAAGGAAACGGATAGAAGGTGTCGAGTGACTCGCCCGGAATGAGGAAGACACAGCCCCGGAACATTCAGTCCAACCTGTTCGTTTGTCCTTGTTGATATGCAGAGCCTCAATCACATCGTCCCGTCGAAGGTAGGGTGTTACGGTTTCAAGATCAGGCGGCCATGCCATTCCACAAGAGGGCCAGTTGTCCTTCAGTCGGACATCGTACATATTGTAGCATTTACCATCCGCTTTGGTCACATCCAAAATCTGGGACAACACCGCTTCGCATATGCTGGCATCAACTTTGTCTGCAACGCCTGGCTTGGCTAATTCTTCCATACACTTGGATTGTGCAGCCTCGATTCTGTCTGCTGCGGGTGTGCCGCCTTGGATCAGGCCTTCTTCATAGGCGAATGGGAGATATGATCGGTATTGCTCGGCCGGGGCGATCCAGCCGTTTCTGATCAGTAAACCCTTGATATTCCATGGTCGCTTTCCTTCTGCCTGTGCCTTGGTGTTGCGATTGATTAGGGTTCGAGCGATGTAGGGAATATGTTGCCCAGCGTAGGACTCGCCAGCGAAATAAATGTCGTCATTCTCATACTGAGGGAACAGGGCAAACCACTTTTCGAGAAAGATTGCGAACTGGTCGGCCATCTCTTGTAGTTCGTGCAGATAACTATCGGTGTTGACATAACTGAAGCCAGTGCCAACGGGATTGTCGACAAACAATAAATTGGCAAACTCATCCCATGAACCCTCATTGTAGACCAACTTGCCTCCCTCTTTAACTCGATATGGGCCAAGTTCCATCAAAGCCCCATCCATGGAACTGCAGCCCGGCCCGCCATTTAACCAGATGACAGTCCTCGGCCGGTCGGCAATGTGTCGATTTTGATAATGCCAGAAAAAGAGATGGCCGTTATGTTCCGGGGTAATCTCGATATGTCTGTGCGCAGGGTCAGTCTGGCTGAAGGTTATTCGGGGAGCAGTGAGCAGGAGTTACGTACCCAGCGTGCATTTTCAATAACGGCCCATCGGGCTGGCCGGGCAAGGATTGTACATAGTAATCTGCTGCAGTCTTCTCTGCAGTTGCTGGAGAAGAGAGGGCTAACAACGTTGTCACTGCCCATGGTAATAACCGCGTAAGCCACGACACTGAGGCCTTGTTATGTCTGGAGTTGGACCGCGCCATTGCGAAACAAAAGCCGCCGAATAAACAGTTGGGTTTCCCGCTATTGCTCAGCTGACATTTCCAATTCCCCTCGGTCTTGCAGATGAAGGTGGTCGGAGGGCAAATAACGGATAGCAGGAGGCGCCGGAAACCAAGGGGAGGCTGTGCAGAATGGCCGTAAGGAGTAGAGAATAGGAATGGAAAAAAAGAAGTTTAGAAGCAAATGATGAAAGCACAGGAAATGAGGGCAGAGGCGAAAGAGGAAAGTGGTAAAGAAAGTCGAGAGCGGCCAGAGGAGTTGATTGATGGTCAGGGTGATGGAAATAAAAGGGCGTCTAGAGTGCAGTGGTACATAGTAGGAAGGCAGTGAGGTTCAAGGATAGCCGAGTAGGGGTTAGTGAGGACCCCGTGCTCCGTACTAGGACTCTAGGAGTAATAATAGGACTGAGCTATGTAGTAAGTACGAGTACGGAGTATGCAGATCCAGGGCGGGCAAACTGCAAAGAATTCAATAGCCAAGACAGTTAGTTAGTACGGGGTCCCCTTAACGGGTGGGAATTGTGGTTAGGGCAACAGCTAATTGTGTTAGTGAGGTGCTTACAAGGAGGTTCGACGAGTATACTCTAAGTACATACGGAGTACTCGAACTTGGAGCAGCTTGACCTCCGTGCTTCAGAGCCTAAGCCGCTGGGGAGGCCCTCGGGCCCCCAAAGCCCCCGTTGGCCCCTGTTTCTTCCCCTCCAACAGCCCCGACAGCCCTGCACCTGGCTGTCGAATTTTGCACATCTCCAATGAATGCACTTTAGCATTTTCTCAGCAGACTAAAGTGCACCTTAGTGTGCATTTCTCTCAAAACAGAAGGTCTTCCGAGGCCACCATAACCGATTGACACATGGCGAGGGATGCAAGAGTGGCCTCGATGAAACAAAAACTGCCGAACATCTCAAATGCCAGCGTGTTAAGCCGACTCAAAATGAGGATTTCTAGCGACCTGAGATCCGGATCTCTGGGCTTCCGGAATTGTTTGACTCCACAACTTTGTTTGGACTCCTGGTCTCTGCCATATCATGTATCGAATACTGCATTTGATGTAGGAAGCACCAGCCCACCGTTCCCTCACCTAGGTGGGCTTCCTATGCAGGATTACATCCTATTGCTACCGTAACTTCGTAAGTATTCTGGACTAGTGATTGATTCTGAAGGTCATCCTCATCGTCAACTTCTGGACAGTCAAAGACGTGATCTTATGGAGGGAGGCTCTGCCGGCTCTCTCTACCAGGGAGGTGGGAGGTCGCCGTCTTGCTCGACTTCCAAAGATTCTTATGTATATGTAAGTACCTATGTTATATAACCATCAGCCATGGCAAATCAGAAAGCAGCGGGACTACCTCCGTCAAAATTACAGATGTTACACACATGTGAGCAGAATGTCTATACAAATCTAGCCCGGAAGATATATCGAAAGTGTTCTGTGCCGGCATGCTTTGGCCCTCAAGTGTCTAAGTTACTTCACTGTTTCCGCCGATTTTTCGACTTTCACTCTGAACCACTGCTCTTATTGTGAGCCTCTATGGTAATCCTATTCACTAACATTCACTGCAAGAATATTCAATCAACACCCAGCCATGGAGCAGATTCACTTCAGTCGCGAAAGTGAGATCTTCTCACCCACCCAAACCTCGATTTCGATTCTGTGCAAAACCTCTCTCACCCATCTCTATTCTTTCCAGCATATTCTTCCAGTCCTCTTCGTGAAACCCTGCCCCAGCATCAGTTTTTTGTATGCTTGAACCTGTCTAGATCTTCTTTTTGTCTGTGCCTGTTGTGGCTTGATCCCTAGAATTCTCTCTCTATTCCATGCCACTGCAAAGTGAAATGGCTTCCAACTGTGACCGAGAAACCAGGGTCTGGTACTCCAACTCTACTCGAACAAGCATCAGCTACAATGATGGCAATGGCTTGAAAGTGGTCAGTCCACGCATGTCAGCAGAACAAAATGACCATGAGTGGTACTACACAGCGTTTCCCCCTGGTATGTTTATCAACTATCCATCATCTTTGCGTCGCTGAACAAGAACAGGAAAGCGCCTTAAGGCCTCCGGCCATTCTGTCAAGCTGATTGATGAAGCCAAAGCCTTTGACGACTATCTAAACAAGCCATTGCCTGCTCTTCCCATCAGACTTAGTCCACGCACTTCTCTGATCTCTGCAAATAATCGAGTCAACCGTTACACTGGCCGGACTGCCTCGTATGGTGAGTCAAACCCAACCTCAGTCCTCGCAGCCATACCCACAAATGCTGAAATCCATCAAGCTGTCGATCCAGGCCATGCTGTCTCTACTGATAGCGGTTCCCCCACAGTGTTGGACACTTCAGCAGCTGCCGAATTTGCGTTTGCAATGGCTGGCGTTGATCTCGGCATCAAAGGTATATCCATTCTTTCTTTGTTCTTATCCTTCTTATCACTGAAACAAACTTCTAGACATCGTGGACAATCACTTTGCTGCCATTGGCACTGGACTTGCAGGCCATCTGCACTTGGATGAAGCCGAAGAGGTGGAGAAACACAGAGCAACTGAAAGCTTCTATCTTGGTGTCAAGCCTGAAGAAGCACCAGGCCAATTTTACGCTCCTCTGATCAATGAGACCTCCGGCTATGGGGACTACCGTGAAGGCATGGAAGAGTTTCCAGAATTGTGGTGGCCAGACGACCCAAGATGGACGCCACAGCCCTTGGTTCCTGAGGTTGTCAAGCCCGTGAATGCTCC
>Ga0105239_10004723_pt1 | contig 16176 bp, 11 predicted proteins | sample KBSC44metaG_FD_92761 | JGI IMG/M metagenome (GOLD analysis project Ga0105239, IMG submission 92761) | Corn rhizosphere microbial communities from Kellogg Biological Station, Michigan, USA - KBS C4-4 metaG | ecosystem: Host-associated > Plants > Roots > Rhizosphere > Soil | place: Michigan, USA...
GGCCTGTATAAAGGCGCCAAGATACATGGGCCCATGGCTGAAAATATTTACATACAGCCATTTATAGATCGTGGTGGTATGATCGGGAAAGCGGAATACATTCCATAGAATGACCAATACTTCCGACAGAAGGTATATAAACAGCGGATTTTTGCCAAATACCTGGAAAAAAGGCGTCCACGAGGACTTATGTTTAATATCAACTACAAATATTATGGCGGAGAGTATCAGACAGTCGAGCCCCACGGTTTCGAGCACAAAAGAGCTGGTCCATAATTTTTTATTGATGGGGAATGCATAATTCCAGAAGTGCGCCAGCACCAGTAAAACAAATCCGGCCAGCATTAATTTGGTGAGCCTTTCGTACAGCTTTTCGTACGTAAATTCTCTTTGCTGCAGGAATTGACCAGCCCAATAACCGCCTACCACATTCACAATTGCGGGGAATGTGCTTAAAAAGCCTTCCGGATCAAAAGGCACGCCTTCACCATGATACAGATGATCGGGGCCGAGTAAGAACAAATCGAGCTTCAGCACGGCATTTCCATTCAGCGACAGCGGATCGGCAGCATCTCCAAAATAAAACATCACCGCCCAGTATACCAGCAGGATCAAAGCTGAAATAATTATCGTAGTTCTCAATTTGAGGAAATAGAGCATTAGCGACGCAAAGCAATAGGCCAGCGCAATGCGTTGCAACACCCCGAAAACACGGGTTTTGGCAAAAGGCCAGAAAATAAAATGATTGGTAGCTCTATCGAACCGCACAAAGGGAAACCAGTACATCAGGTAACCCAGTATAAAAATGAGCAGGGTGCGTTTGAAAATTTTGGCAAGAACGGCAGGGGTCGATAAGGTTTCCCATTTGCGCATCACAAAGCTCATGGCATTTCCTACGGCAAATAAAAAGGAAGGGAAAACCAGGTCGGTGGGTGTAAACCCGTGCCAATGGGCATGCAATAGGGGCGGAAAAGTGTTGGCTTCATCCGGTGAGGTATTTACAATGATCATGAAACAAATGGTCATGCCACGAAATACATCAAGGGCCAGAAATCGTTTTTGTTGTTGCATGTTCTGTTATAGTTGGTGTTGGTTTTTTAAGGCGGCTGGTCTATAGAGCCGCAAAAGCGTCATCTGGATGATATCAATGTAAGATTTTTTTCAGACTTTCTTCCCTTACATCACTTTATTAATATACTTAGCATAGAGTTTTTTGGCCGTTTCTACCGGGTTGCCGGTGGGTGTGGCGGAATATGCTTCGTGACTATTTACCCATTTCCACTCCCAATCCCTTATTCCATTATCGAACGCCTGCTCATCTACCTTATTGCCTTTTTTTATACAATCGTCTACATAAGCAAAAAATTGTTGCCAGCGCGGCTTATAAAAGCCTTTTAACAAACCAGCCCATTGCCGGCAGGAGTATTCATGCAACGGACTGTTTTTATCGCCCCATAACGTGATTACATTCCGGGCATTCAGCTCATACAGGTCCTTTTCAGCCGGATCTATGCCGCAATCCCTTGCTTCCTTAATCCATTTGCCCATTAAAAAATCGGCGCGGGTGTTTAACAGATTATCCATGTCATCAATGAGTTCCAGAAATTCCCTGCTGTATTTTTTAAATGCTGCACTATCATTTTGAGCTACAGTTGCTGCTATCTTTTGTTGTAGCTGACTGGCATAATTCGCCAATACCTGACGTGTAATATCTACAAGATCATAAGCAAATCCGTCGCTATGCTGAAAATTATTGGCTTCGCCTACAAATGTTTTCCAAACCTGTACGAGAGCAACTGAATCATAGTCAAGAATGGTACGGGCCCAATGTCCCTGCTTATTAAATGTGGGTCTTGCTACTATAATAGATTCCGGACCACCTTCGGTGTAACCTCCATTGTATACCGTTTTCTTCAGGGATACCCAGGCTTTAGCCAGATTATTATTAGCAGCGCCGTAACGCCGGTGTACGTAATCAGCGAGCCATTCATCAGTATGCAAAGGCTGATCATTCCATACATTTTCCAGCATCAGGGCATATAAAGCAGGGTTCTGTTCAATGCCTTCAGGTGTTAATCCTATTCCGGTCATTTTACCGGATGCAGGATCATGCAGCGCGTTGGCCGGATCGTTAGCAACACTTTCCATTCTGCCCCATAAGCTAATGTTGCCGCCAAAATTGTGCAGCATATTCCAGATCCAGGGTTTTCCATAATAAGCTTCTGAATGATTCCACACAGGATGTGCTTCGCTATACAGGTCAAGGATGATCATGCGATCATTGGGAACTGCATTGAGCAGGGCTTTCATTTGTGTAGGCTGCCAGTAATCGGAATTGTAATGGAACATCCATCCCTGCATTACCCATACGGCAGCAGGATCGGCGCCCGCCATGGATTGAAACACTTTTTTGCTCATATCATCGAGGAAAGTGGAATCCTTTGTAGGCGGCACATTTTCATTAAAAGTATCTGCAGAATAAAAGTGATCGGTACCGAATTCACTGCGTTGTTGTTGTAAATATTGTGTACCGATGGCTGTAAACAAGGGATCGTTGGGATCAAGAATATACACATCGCCAAAACCGGCGCCCCAGTTCGTTTTCTTTAAAGCAGCCATGGGATATTTATCTTTCATGGCAGGTGGCACATGACCTGTAAAGGCAGGCAATACGGGTTTCATACCTAAACTGCGCTCTCTTTCCAGAATTTGTTTTTGCAATGCCATCTGACGGTCCATCCAGTGTTGCGATAAAGGCCCGTCCCATCCATCAATATTACCCATCCATAACCACGAAAAATAAGCCGGACCGCTAAAAAAGCTGGCGAGGTCTTTATCGGTAAAGCCCATGTTTCTATAAACCTTTTGCCAGATGGCTTCTTCACCGGTTAATGCCAATGGCATGTTGATGCCATTAAGGGCCATCCAGTCAATTTCTTTCTGCCACCGATCCCAGTCCCACCAGGCCATCGAATACTGAAATGTGCAATAGTTCAAATAATAACGATACTGGTAAGGTGTTGCTTTATGTATCTTACTGGCAATAACCGGCACAGTAGCGGGTAACTTCAGGTTGGTGCCGTTCCAGCCTATATCGCAAAAGCAGACATTTTTCAGAAAGTAGTTAAGAGCCGATGCAACAGATAATCCATTACTGCCACGCAGTACAATCTTACCGTTGCGGCTTTCTACTTCAAAAACATCTTTTCCGTTTTCCCGGGGAATTTCTTCAATAACAAACCAGGATGCCTTGTCATTTACGACACGTTGAATCAGCGCTGTGGTGGCTGACTTATTTAGCTGGGCAAATGCAGTGGAAACAAAAAACAGGAATGCTGATAACCATAGCAGGCGATGTCTCATGTAATATCGAATATTGAATGATGAAGATAACGATTTCTTCACTTCAACATTCGCATTTGATCATTCAATATCCGATATTTCAGGGGTTACTTTTTGAAGAAGTCAGACAATGCTTTTATACTGTCTGTATTAATATAGTCAACTTGCAACTTCATTAATTGTTGCCAGGCATTGGCAAAATCAGGCGCATCCCAAAAACGAACAGGCTTATGTAATACATGAGAACGGCTAACCAGTTTTTGCAACGTATTCCAGTCTGCCTCGGGAATGTTTCCTTTACCATCCCATTTGGTATATCTTTTTAAATCATCACTCATCATAACAATGCGGGAAAGCGCAGGGGCACTGTATTCTTTATTCAGTTCACCATCGAACCAGATAAACGAGGGGTATGATGTATACGTAGACTGATCGGGACGGTTGCCGCTTATGGCAATCTGTAGTGTTGTACACTGAGTTAGTACAGGATATTTCTGTAATAATTCAATCAGTTTGGCAAGGGTATTAACTGCTTCAGTTTTTATGTCGATCATCAGTTGCAGCTTGCGGGTACTATCAGCATACGCATGCCCTTTATTTTTTTCAATGAATGACTGAATAGGTTTCAGGTACATATCTTCCAACGTACGATGTAACGATAACTCGCCTGCACTGTGCGCCACCAGTAGTTCATTATCATGCCAGAAAATATCGGCCTCTATTGAACCGAACCCCTCATTATAGGCAGCATAAAGCGGCACCTTTTGTTCGTAATCGTTATGAGAATGGGCATTGGCAACGGTGTACCGAACAGGTTGTGATAATGCAGTGAGGTTAATAAGAAGCAAAAAGAAGAACAGTGACTTGTGCATCTGTTTTAGATTTTAAATACTGAAGATCGAAGTTAACAGCAATACTGCAAAAAAATCATATTATAAAACCCCGACAGGGCTGACTATACTTCAAACGTATAGTAGCACCGTCAGGGTTTTCACTTTCAAATTATCAAATTATTAAATCAGAACACTTGCAAATTTTACCATCCGCTGCTTTGCTTAATCACGCCTCCGCTGCTGCTGATCTCGGTTGAGGGAACAGGCCATACATTATGAATAGCAGGATTAAAAGTTCGGGCAGGCCATATTACACCACCATTATAACCGTGCAACGGTTGTGCGTATACAGTCTGTGCATCGCCCCAACGCACCAGATCACGGTGACGATCGGCCCACTCCCCTGCAAACTCACAACGGCGTTGTTTTTTTAATTCTGTTATAGTGGCTCCTGATACAGATGTTAAACCTGCTCTGTTCCGAATCTGATTTATTTCAGCATCGGCATTTTTACCCTGCATCAGTTTAGCTTCTGCTTTAATGAGTATTACTTCTGCATAACGTAATAATGGCGGATTCAAGGCCGTAGTAGGATGATCGCCATTGGGACTGATATAAGAGCCAATAGGATTGGCATAAGAGAACGGCTCCATATATTTTCTGAACTGGTAACCGCTTAAACTGTTATTGGATGAATAGACGGTATCTTTTCCAAAATATTTGAAACTGTCACCCGGCTTTAAGATGGTTGCGTCTCTGCGCTGATCACCTGCATCATATGCATCAAACAATTCTTTTGTTGGCGTAAAGTATCCCCAGCCGTTGTATAAACCCCATCCTTTATTTTCCAGCATTACACCAGGCAGAATACTCCCCCAGCCTCCTGTTCCTTTCGGTGTGCTAAGGGCGCTCCAGATGTATTCTTTGCTCCAGTTATTGGCCACTTTAAATACATCTGAAAAATTAGAGAGCAACGCATGCTTGCCGCTGTTGATCACAGAATCGGCATATGTTTCTGCACCAGCCCAGTTCTTTGTATATAAATACATCTTTGAGAGGTAAGCCCAGGCGGCTGTTTTGTGTGCACGCCCATAATCTGCTGCTGCATATGTATCAAAGTAAGGTAACAGTGAAGCTGCTTTTTTGAAATCAGATTCAACCAGTTTGTAGTTATCACTTACACTTGCTGCACGGGCAACGGGTGTTGTGCTTGAAGAATTATCTTCTGTAACGATGGGCACTCCAGCCTGATCGTTGCCATAATTATACGATAATTGGAAATACATCAGGCCCCGCAGGAAATAAGCCTCACCCAATATTCTGTTCTTCAAAGCCGCATCCATACTAATACCGGGAACATGCAGAATAATATCATTGGCCCGTTTAATAACAATGTAGCGCATTTTCCATTGGTCGGTAAGATAGGATACACCAGAGGTAGCGCTGTTAAAATTCTTTACGTTATCAGCTTTGCCATTTGAGCGACCGGTTACCATATCGTCGCTGGCATTGATATACCACATAAAGCCACGGCCGTAAAATTCTTCACCGTCGAATTGATCATACATGGCATTGGCGCCATTGATCGCATCGGCTGATGTTTGCCAGAAGTTTCCGGATACCGGTGAACTTTCAGGCGTAATATCTAATTTCTTTGTACAACTGTTTAAAGAACCTGCAGCAATGCAAAGAATAAGTATTCTTTTAAATATTGTTTTCATATATCTGCGCTTATTCTGATTAGAAATTGAGGTTTGCACCAATAAATACCGATCTGGCCTGCGGATAACGGCCTACATCTATACCGTAATTATCCATACCCACTTCAGGATCAAAGCCTTTGTATTTTGTAATGGTGATGAGGTTATTGCCTGTTACATACACACGCAGGGTATTTAATCCTGCCCGTTTGGTAAGTGTAACAGGAAGCGTATATCCTATTGTAATATTTTTTACACGTGCATAAGACCCATTCTCAAGAAACCAGTCGCTGGTAGTGCTGAAGTTACCATTGGCATCACTTAATGATAAGCGGGGAATGGAGGCATTGGGATTATCAGGGGTCCAGGCATGCAACACATCATTCAGCATATTGTAATTCTGTCCGCTTACACCTGCCTGCATGGCCAGATATCTTAAGCCGTTGAATATTTTATTCCCCTGCACACCTTGTACAAAAATGTTTATGTCGAAGTTTTTGTAGCTCGCATTAAAGCTGAATCCCCAGGTAAAGTTCGGATAAGCACCTTTGTTTACGACTCTGTCGCTATCATCAATTTTGTCGTTACCATTTACATCTACAAACTTCAGATCACCGGGTTTTGCATTGGGCTGAATAAGCGCACCGTTCTTGTTCTTATAATTATTTACTTCATCCTGTGTTTTGAACAGGCCGGCTGTAGGTATAACAAAATAAGAATACAGGGGATCACCTACGCGCATCAAAACTGGCGTTAACGTGCTGCGGATATTTTTATCGGTAGTAGAAATGCTGGTAACACCATCAGTCAAAGAGATCAATTTGTTGGAAACTTTGGTAACGGAAGCACCTACATTATATTGAAAGGCAGCCTTAGGATTGCCACTGTAGTTAATGCCCAGTTCAATTCCCTTATCCTGCGCCTTACCCACGTTAGCCCATTTACCATTACTAACACCATTGGTACTGGCAGGCGGTAACTGATAAAGCATTTTTTCTGTGTTCTTGACAAAGTAATCGGCAGTCAGTGAAAGTCTGTTATCTAAAAAGGCGGCGTCTAAACCGGCATTGTACTGACGTGAATTAGCCCATTGCAGTTCAGGGTTTGATAAAGCATTTTCGGCATATCCATACACCTGTGCCGGGTCCTGACCAAGATACGCTGTAGTAGCTGCTAACGGTACGTTTACTGCATTTACCGGCAAGCTGCCCAGATTACCCAGCAAACCATAGCTGGCGCGTATTTTCAGATTGTTTAACCAATTGATGCTATGCATAAAGTCTTCCCGACTGATAATCCAGCCTGCAGAAGCAGAATAATAATCCTCGAACTTATTTTTAGATGCTACCAGTGAAGTACCATCACGACGACCCAGTAATGTAAGCAGGTACTTTTCCCTGAAATCGTAGTTTATACGCCCGAGGTAAGAAACAAGGGCGCTCTCCCTTTTATAACTCGTAGGTTTAAATATATCGTTTGCATTTTGAAAATAGCGGTAGATCACACGCTCATCCGTAAAATCCTGGGCATACGTATAAGAACCTTCCCACAAATCATGCTGATATGTATAACCGGCTACTGCACTAAAGTGGTGGTCAGCAATTGCCTTATTATATGTTACGGTTTGTTCGGCCAGTATATTGCTGAAATTATCGGCACTGATCGCTAACTGGTTGTAATCGAAAATCTTTCCTATTTCAAGTACTCTGGAAGTAAACTCCCGGGTAGCAGAAAAGCTTTTGGTAAGTGCAAAGTTGCTGCGGAAGGTAAAGTCACGCAGGAATTTGATCTCTGCATATGGATTGATCAAAATTCCGTTTACCGGATTTTTATAATCCAATCTGTTTAAATAAGCAACGGGGTTGATTACGTCGCCATAGTTACCTGCATATGCAGCAGGTAATCCGGCATAGGTACCATCTGCATTATAAGGTGCTACACTAGGTGGATAAAAAATAGCTGATAAGATGGCGCCGGTATATGCACTGCCGGTATTCGCACCATTACCATTGGTATACGTGTATTGCAGGTTCTCCCCTACTTTCAGCCAGGGTTTTAACTGGGCATCGGAATTGAGCCTGAAATTATACCGTTCGCTGTAGGTATTCAGTAGAGTACCTTCAGCTTTACGGTAGCCAAAACCCATAAAATATTTCGATTTATCGCTACCGCCGTTAATGTTTACATTATAATCGTTAATATGACCGGTTCTGAAGATATCATCCATCCAGTTGGTGCGGGAAATTTGTCCGTCGGGATAGGTAGTGGCATTAAAAGCAGGTAATCTCGGTTTGCCGGCATTATCTGCTGCCGTATTCATCGCATCGGCGTATTGCTGTGCATTCAGCGGTTGCAATTTGCGCCATACACTTTGCGCTCCGTATTTTGCATCCAATGTTATAGAGGCTGCGCCTGATTTACCTTTTTTTGTAGTGATCAAAATAACGCCACCTGAAGCACGGGCACCATAGATCGCGGCTGATGCATCTTTCAGTACAGATATACTTTCTATTTCAGAAGGATTTACTACAGGCGTACCATTGGCTACTACCCCATCTACAACATATAAAACACTTTCCCCGTTAATGCCACCCATTCCGCGGATATTCACACGTGGTAATGAAGTAGGGTCACCGCCTTCATTCTGCACAATTACACCAGGCGCTTTACCCTGCAGCAATTCACTAAAGTTGTTTACTGAACGCGAGCTGGCTTTGTCGAGTTTTACATCGGCGATAGCACCAGATATCATGGCACGCTTTTGTGTACCATATCCAACTACCACTACGGTATTCAACTTCATTTCTTCAAACGCAAGCTGTATGGTTTCAGCAACTCCGGCTTTCAGCGCCACTTCACGTGTGTTATAACCAACATAGGAGACGATCACTGTTACTGATTCACCATCTGCCTGCAGTTTGAATGAACCTTTAGCATCAGTTTGTGTACCAACACTTGTACCTTTAATAGTTATGGTTACACCAGACAAAGGGCCATTGTCATCCACTACTGTTCCGGTAAAAACCTGTGAGCCCGACGAAGAAATGATATAATCAGTTCCATCAGGCGCACTTGTGCCACCACCGTAAGTAGCGCTTTTATTTTTTTCTTTATTAAAAATAACAATAGTGTTTGCATGGCTTTCAAAATCAAGCGGCGTATTCTTTAATACTTTTTTCAACGCTTCTTCAACAGTTACTTCTTTCTTTTCGTGTAAGGTGACGGTATACTTTTTTACTTCATTTACATCAAAAGCAAACTTTACCTGTGTACTGATAGCAATATCTGCCAGTACTTTTTCAAGTGGTTGCTGTTCAACATCAATGAGAATTGTTTTTTTAGGCGGATTGGCTGGTTGGCCTGTCAGCGGTAGTATAATAACCAACAGACTAAGCAATAGAGCGGCCCGTGAAAGCAAATAGATTGCTTTCCATCTGTGTACAGAAGGACTCATAAATAAATCGTTAAGGATGAATTATTGAATAAAGACTGTGTGATTGCTTATTGAAAAAAGGATATGGTCTTTGGTACCCAGCAGGTTCAGTATTCTTATAACTTCCTGTAATGTAATATCCCGTTTAACCTGCAGATAATAATCGCCTTTATAATCAGAACGGTTGTTTTGTACGGTAACATTAAAATGCCCCCGCAGCCACTGGATCACTTCGTTTAAAGATGCGTTCTGCAAAAACAATTCGCCCTGGATCCATGCATTGGCTTCGCCGTTTTGTACTGCATCAATAGTAGCTTTACCCTGTTGTTTTGCAAAACGTAAACGCTGACCAGGTAATAAATAGCCCAGCGTATCCTGCTGCTTATGCACTAATACCTTACCAGTGACAACCGAAACCTTTATGTCACCGGAGCCTTCAATCATTTTTACGGAAAAGGAAGTTCCTTTTACAGTGGTGCTCACCTCCCTCGACTGAACGGTAAAAGGATGTGCCGCATCTTTCTTTACCTGAAAAAAGGCCTCGCCTTTTTCCAGGTGAATGGTACGATGATGTGCAAAATTGCTGTTATAGGTCAGGGATGAATTGTCGCTCAGCCATACAGTACTTCCATCGGGCAGTTCTGCCTTTTCAATTTTACCGGGCGCAGCCGCTATGGTAACCATATGTGGCCGGTTCATGAAGTATGCCATAGCGCCGCCAATTAATAATATACCTGCACAGGCTGCCGCATATTTGATCCATCTGAATCTGCCAATAGCTTTTACCGGTGCTTTTGCCATTACAGAAGCAAAAATGGCTTCACGCATTCGGTTCTTAAGCTGCGTCCTTTCTTCATCATTAAATACGTATTCCTCGCCTGCTGCAGCTTTTTTATCGAGCCAGTTATATAGATCCCGCAGCTCATCGGCCGTACAGGCGTTGCGCCGGAACTTTTCCAGTAACTGATCGATATGTTGTTGTTGATTCAAAATATGGCCGTATTACCATAAAGACAGGCAAAAGATGCGGAGTAACTATCCGGCATTAAAATTTTTTTAAAAAAAGTAAAAAAATAACCATGGTGAGGAGTTCGGCCTTCCATGCTACACTTAATTTTTTTATAGCAGTGTTGAGCTGGTTGCGTACTGTTTGCTCAGAATTGCCGGTAGCCGAAGCAATTTCGGTGACAGATAAGCCGTCGAACTGGTGCAGTTCATACACCTGCCTCATTTTGTTGGGTAACGCATTTACCAGGGAACGCAGGGAAGATTCCTTTTCTTTTTGTTCAATATTTTTAATGGGTGAAAATTCGCTTTCATCATTATTCAGCGTATCAAGGCTGGTTATGGGGTATTTCTTTTTGGCGAGATGATTGAGGATCCGATTCTTTAATGCAGTAAATAAATAGGCAGAAAGAGATTCCAATTCCGGTAATTCGCTACGCTTATTCCAAAAGTGAATAAAAAACTCCTGAACCACTTCCTCTGCATCCTGCTTATTTTGAAGCACTTTAAATGCATACTGGAACAATGGCTCCCACCAGCGATCAAACAGGAGCTGAAATGACTGCTGGTCGTTGCAAGCGATCTTACGCAATAGCAAAGTATCCGTGTTTCTCACGTACAGCGTTTGGTTATCGATACCTAAATTAGTAAAGGATTTTGATTTCATAGCAAAAAAACTGAATACAAATTCCTAACTCTGCCATTATTTGCATTAGCAAACATTTAGCATTTGCTTAATACGTGCAAAGTAAAAAGATCAGCCCCGGATTAGTGGAAAATGGCAATTAAGAAATTATGAAGAAGGATAACAACAAATATTGGTCATGCATCTGCTTATTAATCATTCCGCTTTTCTACATTAATTGTAAGCCAGTTCATCGAAAAGCGCATATCATCGCGCTTCAACCAATAGGTCATTATGACCTACAAGAAATGTTGTTTATTCAGCAACAGGTGAACAGCTTCTTTAAAATGCCGGTAATTGTTCGTAAGGAAATCGCCATGCCTTCATCGTTTTTAAACACTACAAAAGGCGAGCGCTATTCTGCCGATTCCATTATTAAATGGTTGTCGTATTCAACAGCTGATTCAGTTATATCTGTGGTAGGCTTAACGCATGAAGATATTTTTACAACCGTTACCGATTCCATCAGACATATTAAAGAACCAACATATAAGTATGCCGTGTGGGGTATTTTTGGTTTGGGATATTGCCCCGGCAAGTCATCCGTGATGAGCGATTACAGATTAAAAACAAATGACATTAAAAAATTTCAACATCGGTTGCGAACAGTTGTAATACATGAAATAGGTCATAATCTGGGGCTACCCCACTGCAAAGAGAAGAATTGTATTATGAATGATGCTAATGAAAGGATACAAACGGTAGACAATAGCACTGATAACTATTGCAATCACTGCAAAAAGCGAATAAAAGCTACCGGCTGATATCATAAACCAATAACCTTGTACGTTATTAGGTGCATAGAATCCAATTCCCGATGAAAAATCCTTTATCCATTGAGATTTGTCGTGACAAATCAAAACTCCTCGAACTATTTTTAGGTTCTACATTTTTTGTTGTATTAGGAACCGTCTTTCTCGTTCTTCCCTGCGATACATTAATCAGCGCTATTATTATGCGGACAATTGGACTGACCAACGTTTTATTCTTTGGTTTAGGTCTAATCGTTTTTGGCAAACAATTAATCGCCAAAGGCCCGGCAATAATTATAGATGACGAAGGCATCACAGAAAAAGGAGGCGCCATTCCTGCCGGTTTTATTCCCTGGGAAGATATTACTACTATGTTTCGTCTCGAAGCGGCCTCACATGAAATATTAATGATCCGGGTGAAAAATCCGGCTACTTATGTAAGACGCCATACCGGTTTTTTACTTCGCAAAACGGCGGAGTTAAATTGTAGAATATATGGTACGCCGGTTTGCATCAACACAAGCTCTTTAAAATATACTTTTGAGGAACTGAAATTAATTATGCTGCAAAAGATCGATAATCATAATTTATTAGATACTGACCCTCACCCACATTTTGACCTGGTAGCGCTGTAAAATAGCTGTGCCACAGTTCAGTCAGAACCGTGGCACAGTGTTTTGGGTTTAGTTATTGTACAGTTACAGGGATCTGGACTACATTTTCCTTATCATCATATCTGCTTACATTGGCAGCAACAAAAGTGGCGTTATACGTGCCGGGTGTTGCATACATATAGGTATACGACGGGAAGGTAGTGGTCATATTCTTCAGCGGAACGCCTGTATCGGGTATTACCTTATTTAAAGTAAGTGGTTTTGAGATCAGCCAGTCCTCAGCATCCGTACTGGCGGTTGTTGTTCCCCCCTTAATAACCAATTGTGAAGTGGAAACCGACCAGCTGACTGCCGTTGTTTTCATTTGCACAGCTTTGAATCCTGCAGTAGACTCAGATATATTCAGCAATGCATAAGATGTATTGTCGGGCAATACATTATTCAGGGCTACAGATTTAATCGTCCAGTTTCTTTGAGCCGATCCTGCAAAGCCTATGTATTTAAAAGCGAAATAAACAGGATGGTCATTATTTATATAAGGCGTAAGGTCAACTATACCTGAAGCGGTACTGGTGGTATTGGTTGCGAGTTTCGCTTTATCGGTAATATCTGTCCAGGTTGCCTGATAAATACTGGTTGAATCATAATTGCCCGGGAAATCAGAAGAAACCAGCAACCGAAGTGTGTTGGCCTGTGCCCCTGTTTGCACAGTAGATGTAAACTGCAACTGTGGCGCACCATTCGCCGTGATACGGTCGTGGTATTCGTATTTGTGATAAGGTTCACCGGAATAAAAAGTAAGGAACCAGGGATTTCCGCCAAAGGAAAAAAATACAGTATCGGTTGTTCTATAAGTGTCTTTATCGGTTACCACAGTAAACGCCGGATTATCAACCGTTTTTTTATTACAGGCAACAGCGAATATCAGGGCAACCGCTATAATGAGTAATTTTTGCATAGTGTTTGTTTTTTCAGAACTGAAAGGGTGAGCCGCCTCTAAAAGGCGACCCACCCTTTCAGTTTTACCAATACGGGTTTTGAACCATTTTTTTGTTCAACGACAGTTCAGTTAAGGGAATGGGATATAGTAAATATCTTACGTTTACATTGGCTGCATTCTGCGTGGCATAGGAATAAGAACTTGAAGCATGTGCCCTAAACTCATCTGCTGTAGCCTGCATGGTTTGTAAGAATATACCCCAACGGATCAGATCGGGTTTACGAAGACCCTCAAAGCAAAACTCACGGGCACGTTCATTTTGAATTTCCGTTCTGAAATCTCCCTGCGCAGCAAACGTAGTATCGGCAAGCCCGGCTCTTTCACGCACCAGGTTTAATGATTCATGCGCCAGTGCCGTTGGCCCGTTTACTTCATTCTCTGCTTCTGCGAGCATCAGCAATACATCGGCATAACGCAACATGGGAAAGTTAGTAGGTGTATAGTTCTTGTTCTTGGGCGATAACACTTCATACTCCCTCCTCCATTTGGCACAATTGCGACCATAGATATTCGAGGCAGCCACTGCCGTTTTCTTTCCTGCCGTATCCATAGTATATGTTGATATAGCCCAGTCTCTGCGCACGTCTTTAGGGCTGTATAAATAATACAACTTCCAGGTTGTACTGTTAAAACCATAAGCATAGCCGATAACACCGTAATTATTGGCCCTGCACAAAACACCGTTTTCGTTACCTATACGACCGGCCTCGCGATAAGCATCGTTATTGGTACCATATAATTCAGCTTCCCATATACATTCTTTATAATCTTCTATATCCTCACTTTCGTTAATGAAGATCTGGCTGTAGGAAGAATCCAGTTTGTGCTCGCCTGATTCTTTTACTTTCTGCGCCCAGTCTCTTGCATCTTTGAATTTTTCTGTATCATTCAACGGATAGCCTGCCATGGTGAGATATACTCTTGCTAAAATACCACGTACGGCAGATTTGGATACTTCACCGGAAGACCCAACCTGTGTTGCTGTTTTTACTCGGCTTTCTGCTTCCTTCATATCGGTAATGATCTGTGCATATACATCTTTTGAAGGTGTACGGGCAATATCAACATTATTAACAGCAGTAGTAGGTGCTAACTTTAAAGGCACGTCACCATAATACTGAACGAGGGTAAAATAATAGAAGGCACGTAAAAAAAGCGCTTCTCCCCTTACAATAGATTTTTTGGAACTGTCCATATTATTGGTATTGTCAAGATTGGCCAGTAATGTATTGGCTCTTTCAATACCGGTATATAAGTTCTTCCATAAAGTTGCTACATAGGGGTCGGATGCATCGTAATTATATCTGAACGGACCTGTAGGATAACTGGTATAGGAGAAGAAAGACTCGTCAGTGGTAGCATTATGTCTGATAGGGATCTGTCCGCCCCACATCGTTTCCTGCGACAGAATATCATACACACCTGCTAGTGCAGACTTTACTTCAGTTTCGTTGGAATAATAATTCTGCGTAACTAAAAAGGTTGGTTCTTTATCAAGAAATTTTTTGCAGCCACCTGCCACTATTAATAACACGGGCAGTATGAGTAAAAAAATTCTTCGTTTCATATCTTATATTGTTAATTGTCTGAATAAATTGTTTACTGCTTTAGATTATAATGAAACATTTAAGCCTGCAGTAAACGTTCTTGCACGTGGATAAGCTGAATAATCAAATCCCGGTGTAAGCGGTGAATAGCTGATAGATACTTCAGGATCTGAACCGGAATACTTCGTCCAGGTAAGTATATTTTGTGCAGCTACATAAAAGCGGCAGCTTTTGATCTTTATTTTATTCAGCACTTTAACCGGCAGATTATATCCCAATGCAGCGGTTTTGAAGCGCAGGTAAGATCCATCTTCTATAATACGGGTTGAATATACGTAGCCGTATTGTCCGCCTGCACGTGGCATAGTAGTATTGGTATTATCGGGCGTCCAGCGGGCCTGAAAGCTTTGGAATTGGTTGAGATAGGTTTTATTACCGATCTCAAAGTTCAGTCTATTGGCATTCACGATATCATTACCGTACGACCACTGGAAGAAAATATTCAGATCGAAATTCTTGTATCGGAAATTGTTTGAGAAGCCACCTATATGAACAGGAAAGCCACGGCCGATAACAGTGCGATCGTAATCATTGACTACACCATCACCATTGAGATCTTTATATTTTGCGTCGCCTGGCTGAATGGCGCTGCGTGTATTACCATTGGTAGGTATATTATCTTTTAACAGATAAGCTCCGTTGGCCAGTCTGTCGAAATCACTGTACTGATATACACCGTCAGAGAGGTAGCCATACATCTGTCCTAATGGCTGACCTATTTTAGTAATATACAAAGGCACTGATGCATACCATTGATCCCAGCTTATGGCAGAGGTAATACTTTCCTGATTTTGAGAAAGGGCAATTACCTTGCTTTTATTGAAAGAAATATTGAAACTGCTACTCCATACAAAATCGGGTTTATCGATGTTTATGGAAGAAAGCCCAAATTCAAATCCTTCGTTGCTTGTTTTACCGATATTCTTATAGGCAGCAGTATAACCAGTGGTTGGAGGAAGGGCTGCATTCAGCAGCAGGTTACTGGTGACCTTTTTATAATAATCAGCAGTAATTGAAAGCCGTTGGTGAAAGAATCCCAGATCTATACCCGCATCGGATTGTGTAGTATTCTCCCATTTCAAATCTTTGTTTTCCATGCTCGATAATACGGCGCCCTGTTGCAGCACATTATTATAAGAGTATTAACCGCTAATAGGGAAATCAACCCTTGCATACGTAGCGTATTCACTTACGCGGTTATTACC
>Ga0105239_10004724_pt1 | contig 16174 bp, 17 predicted proteins | sample KBSC44metaG_FD_92761 | JGI IMG/M metagenome (GOLD analysis project Ga0105239, IMG submission 92761) | Corn rhizosphere microbial communities from Kellogg Biological Station, Michigan, USA - KBS C4-4 metaG | ecosystem: Host-associated > Plants > Roots > Rhizosphere > Soil | place: Michigan, USA...
CAGGACTTCTGCATGTGCGCGTCAACCATCGACGTCGTGGTTGCGGCCATGGAACGGCGCATAGAACGCGCGCAGCGCGGCGACGTCCGCGTCGAGGTCGGGCGTCGGCTGGAACAGCGGGCCGATCGCGATCGAGCGGGTCGAGTAGTCGAACGCGATCGGCAGGATCGGCACGCCGGCGGCGCGCGCGATGTGCCAGAAGCCGGTGCGCCATTTCGTGACGCGCTTGCGCGTGCCTTCCGGCGCGATGCCGAGCCACAGACGCGGCGTTGCTCGGAAGTTCGCGACCATCTGCTCGACGAGGCCGTGCGCGTGGGTGCGTTCGATCGGGATGCCGCCGAGGCGGCGCAGGGTCCAGCCGAGTGGGCCGCGGAAGAGTTCGCGCTTGCCCATGAAGGACAGCTCGACGCCCAGCGCGACCTTGAACAGCATGCCCCACAGGCCGTCCCACCACGAGCTGTGCGGCGCCGCGATGAGGACCAGCTGCGGCACGTCGGGGAAGCGTCCGCGGATGCGCCAACCACAGCGCGCGAGGATCCAGTCGCACAGCCGGCGGCGCCGGTTCTGCGCGAGCTGCGGCATCGCGGGCGGCAGCGGCAGGGCCTCGCCGCACGCCGTCACTCGGCGCTCCAGTTGCCGGGGCCGCGATTGCGCTTGACCGTCGCGCGCGTCTTCTTGGCGTCGATGCGGCGTTCCTTCGAGGCGCGCGTGGGGCGCGTGGCGATGCGCTTCTTCGGCACGAATTGCGCGGCGCGGATCACCTCGGCGAGGCGCGCGCGCGCATCCTCGCGATTCTTCGCCTGGTCGCGGAAGCGGTTCGCCTGGATGACGAGCACGCCCTCGTCGGTCAGGCGGCGGTCGCGGCGCGCGAGCAGGCGTTCGCGCACGCCGTCGGGCAACGCGCGCGACGCGGCGACGTCGAAGCGCAGTTCGACCGCGCTGGCGACCTTGTTGACGTTCTGCCCACCGGGGCCGGCCGCGCGTACGAACTTCTCGATGAGTTCGCCGTCCGGAATCCGCAAGCGTTCATCGATCTCGAGCATGCGGTGATTCTAACGGTCGCGCGCAGTCGCCGGCGACTGCGCGCGCCGTGGCACGTCAGTGCTTGTCGTGGTTGCGCAGCAGGCCTTCGAGCACTTCGTTCGAATGGGCGACGCGGCGCGCGGCCTGGTCGATGCCGGCCTGGTCGCCGTCCGCCTTCATGCGATCGACCGACGTGCGCACGCCCGCAGCCGGTGCGCTCGAGCAGTATTCGACGAAGCGGTTGAGGCGCACGTCGGACTTGTCGGTCGCGATGAAGGTGCGTGCCTTCTCGCACAGGTCGCTCGCATGGGCGAGGGTCGCCTCGATCTCGGGGGCCGGCCCGGGCTCGGCCGCGTGCGCCGTCGGCGCAGGAGTTGCCGCGGCGGTCTTGTGCTCGGCTTGCGCGGGCTGGTGGGCCGCGAGCAGGGCCATTGCGCGGCGCGCGACGTCGGGCGTGCTGACCTGGGCGAACTCGAGCTTGCCCGGATTGCGCTTCGAGTCGGCGATCCAGCCGTCGATGGTGCCGCGGCAACGCGCCTTGGACACGTCGGCGAGCACCGCGGGCGCGAGGTCTTTCGTCAGGCTCGCGTCGCCGGACCAGCTGCGCAGGCACTGCACGGCCGTCGCATCGAGCGGCGCATTCGCGTCGCCGGCGGGCGTGCCCGCGCGTTGCAGCAGGGTCACGAGTTCGGCGTCGGTCGGGACGCGGGTGCTGCACGCACTGGTCGCGAGTGCGCAGGCGGCGACCACCAAGGCAAGACTTTTCATTGCGGATACTCCATCACGGTTTTCAATTCGAACGCCACGCCAGCACGAAGGCGGCGATGGCGGCGGCGCCGGCGAGCCATGCGGCCAGCGGCGTGACCTGCGCGGGCGCGAGCAGGGCGGACAGGAACGCGCCGACGCCGAGGGTGGCGCCGGCGACCAGCCAGACGGCGGCGCGCTGACCGCGGCGCGCACGACGTTCCAGCGTCTTGAGATCATCGGACGCGATGCGAAGTTCCATCGTCCCGCCGGTCGCCTGCGCGAGATAGCCGTGCACCAGCTGCGGCATGTCCGGCGCCGCCGCGATCCATTCCGGCACGCGCCGGCGCAGCGCCTTCAGCATCGCGCGCGGCCCGCTGCGGCGGCGCCAGATCTTTTCCAGCACCGGCTTGGCGGTCGCCCAGATGTCGATCTGCGGGTGCAGCAGGCGGCCGACACCCTCGATGTTGAGCAGGGTCTTCTGCAGCAGGATCAGCTGCGGCTGCAGGGTGAGGTCATGGCGGCGCGCGACCTCGAACAGCTTGACCACGACCTCGGCCAGCGAGATCTCGCTGAGCGGGCGCGTGAAGTACGGTTCGCAGACGGTCCGCACCGCGGCCTCGATCTCGTCGAGGCGCGCGTTCGCCGGCATCCAGCCCGCGCGCACGTGCAGTTCGGCGATGCGCGCATAGTCCTGGTTGAACAACGCGAGGAAATTCTCGGCGAGCCAGTACTGGTCGCGTTCCGGCAGCGAACCCATGATGCCGAAGTCGAGCGCGATGAAGCACGGATCGCGCGTGCGCGAGGCGTCGACCCAGATGTTGCCCGCGTGTGCGTCGGCGTGGAAGAAGTTGTCGCGGAACACCTGGGTGTAGAACAGGCGGATGCCTTTTTCGGCGAGCGCGACGCGATCGATGCCGGCCGCGTCGAGCGCGGCGAGGTCGTCGACCGGAATGCCGCGCACGCGCTCGAGGGTGAGCACGCCGGCGCTCGTGTGCGACCACACGACCTCGGGCACGTACAGATCGTCGGAACCGGCGAAATTGCGCCGCAGCAGCGACGCGTTCGCGCCCTCGCGCTGCAGGTCGAGTTCGTTGGTGAGGGTCGTCTCGATCTCGGCGACGATCTCCTGCGGGCGGATCCTGTCCGCCTTCGGATGCGTGCGTTCGACGAAGCCCGCGAGTGCGCGCAGCAGAGCGACGTCGGCCGCGATGCGTTCGTGGATGTCCGGGCGCAGCACCTTGACCACGACCTCGCGTCCGCCCGGCAGGGTCGCCGCATGCACCTGCGCGATCGACGCGGACGCGAGCGGCGCGTCGTCGAACGTCGCGAAGCGCGCGCCGACCGCCGCGCCGAACGCGCGCTCGATCGCGGCGCGCGCGAGCGGCGACGGGAACGGCGCGACGCGGTCCTGCAACTGGGTCAATGCATCGGCGACGTCGGGCGGCAGCAGGTCGCGGCGGGTCGACAGGATCTGCCCGAACTTCACGAAGATAGGACCGAGTCCGGTCAGCACGCGCACGAGGCGTTCGCCGCGCGGCAATGCCATCACGTCCGCCGGGGGCGACGGCAGCAGCGCGCGCAACCAGGCCAGCGCGCGCGGACGGCGCGCGGGCGGCAGCAGGTCGTCGATGCGATGGCGCGCGAGCGTGGCGGCGATGCGCAGCAGCCGCGGGACCTGCTTCGGCGCGATCATGCGCGCACGGGTCCGCGTGCGACGAGGCGTCCGACGCGCGCGGCGAGGCGGTCGGCGCGTTCGCGCACCGCATCGACGTCGTCGAGGAAGGTGTCGAGTTCGGCGCGTGCGACGAGGTCGCGACCTTCTTCGGTCAGGAATTCGGCGGTGTCGCGCGCGAGTGCCTGCGCGGAGCGGCGCGACCACGCGAACGCGCCGCGGAATGCACGCGCGATCTGCATGCCGGCGACGTCGCCGAATGCGCGCGCGAAGGCCGCGTCGATGTCCGGCGCGTAGCGGCTCGCGAGTTGTTCGAGCCGGCGCGCAAGTTCGGCGTCGCCGGCGATCTCGACGCGTCCGGGCGGCAGGGCGCCATCGCGTCCGCGCGCGAGTGCGAGGCCGAGCAGGCTGCCCGGCGTCGCGCGCACGCTGAGCGCGCTGTCGCCCTCGAACGCGGGTCCGACACGCAGGCGTCCGGCCTCGACCGCGATGCGCAGCGCCGGCGCCGTCCGTCCGGAAGGGCCGGCGAGGTCGAGCGTGACGGCGCGACCGTCGAGGGCGTCGAGGCGCGCGCGCGTGTCGGGATCGAGGTCGATCGCGCGGTTGAGCACGGACTCGAGTGCGCGCCCGAGCACGGCCAGGAGCGGATTCGGGCGACGCGGTGGCGGGAGGGTGTCGGGCATGGCCGCGGATTCTACCTGCCCGCGGCGCCGCGGCGGTTTTCCGGCGCCGCGGCGGCCTTTATCTGCGGCTCAGCGAGCAGTGCATAGCGTGTGCACTCGTGCTGGAGACGCCGATGCCGTGCAAACCTGGAATCCTGCTGGTCCTGTGCCTGCTGCTGGCGATCCCGGCGCATGCGGTGCCGCGCATCTTCACCGGCATCGCGCCGTCCGGCGCCTGGTACCAGATCGAGGTGCCCGACGGCTGGCAGGACGGCGACCCGGTCGTCCTCTACCAGCACGGCTTCGATCTCGCATCACCGAGCAACCCGCCCGGACTCGGCCCGTTGCGCGACGTCATGCTCGCCGAAGGCTACGCGGTCGCCGCGACGAGCTACCGCCAGCACGGCTGGGCCCTGTTCACCGCGATCGCGGACAACCGCGAGCTGCTCGACGTGTTCACGCAGCAAGTCGGCGCGCCCGGCGAGATCGTGCCGTTCGGCGGCTCGATGGGCGGATTGATCGCATTGCGCCTCGCCGAAACGCGCGGGCTGCCGCCGGTACATGGCGCCTATGCGTTGTGCCCGGCGGCCGCCGGCGCACGCCTGTGGGATGCCGCGATCGATCTTCGCCTCGCCTGGGACGTGGTCTGCCACGACGCGGGCGACTTGCCGCGCGGCGACGAACCCTTGCCGTGGGCGCTCAACCTCGACCTGGTTCCCGACGACCTCGGCGATCTCAGCGACGACGCCGGCGTCGCGCGCGCGCTGGTCGCGCTCAACCGCTGCACCGGCGTGAACCTGCCGTCCTACCTGCGCAACGACGCGATGCAGCGTCGGCTCGACGAACTGATGGCGTTCAGCCACATCACCGACGAACACTTCTTCGTCACCAATGTCGGCTACTCGGCCTTCGTGCTCGCCGACATCGTGCGCGCGCCGGACAAGCTCGGCGTGCGCAATCCGTTCACGACCGCAGGCGTCGATTACGGCAGCGATCCCGCGATCGACGCCGGCATCGCGCGCCTCGTCGCCGATCCGGCGGCCGCGATCGCGCTGCATGCGGCCTCGGATTTCCGTGGCGCGGTCGGCAGCGCGAAGATCCTCTCGATGCACACCAGCCGTGACCAGCTCGTGATTCCGGGCAACCAGGATTTCGTGCGCGCGCTGCTGCCCGCGGAGCAGCGCGTGAGCGCGATCGTCGACGAGGAGACGCCGACGCATTGCGGTTTCAGCGAAGGCGAGGGCGTGGCCGGCTGGGAGGCGCTGCGGCTATGGAAGGACGGCGCGCCGCAACCCGATGTCGCCGACCTGCAGCAGCAATGCACCATGTACGTCGCGAGTGGCCTCGTCGACGGCCCGTGCCGGTTCGATCCGGACGCGCAAGTGACGCCGTTCGACGCCGTGGTCCGGCCGCGACCGGTCGCGCCCCTGGTGATACCGGCGCATTCGCAGCACGCGCGACCGGGCCTCGCGGCACCGGCGCCTGCCGCTGCGGGTTCCGTGCGCGTGCGCTCCGCCGAGCGTTGAAGCGCTGTCCGCCGCAGGAGCGGCTTCAGCCGCGATGCTTTCGATTCGATTGGGCGCAAAGCATCGCGACTGAAGTCGCTCCCACATCCAATCCTTGACCGGGATCGTTTGGCTTGCTGTCTTCCGTAGGAGCGGCTTCAGCCGCGATGCTCTCGAGCCGATTCGGGCGCAGGGCATCGCGACTGAAGTCGCTCCGACATCATGCCTTGGTCGGCATCAATTCTTGACCGGGAAGGTTTCGGTCGAACCGTCCGCATTCTTCTGCTCGACGCGCATCGGCGCGCGATTATTGGTATCGCCGCGACCGCAGTGGTAGGCGCCCCAGCTCTGCTCGCCGTCGCGCGGATCGCCGAGCGGCTTGATGGTGTCGGCGCCGAGCGAGGCGGCCTCGTTGCGCGCCATCACCTCGAGTTCGTCGCGCACCTTGATCCCGTTGCGATCCATCGGTCCGACGTGGTCGAGCACCGATACCGTGACCTTGCCGGCCTCGCGGCAACCGCCGACATCGCCGTTCCACGCGGTGCGCACCTTCTCCCCGCCGGAATCGAGCTTGATGCCCCAGCTGCAGGCGGCGAGGGGGAGACAAAGGACGAGCGACAGCGTGCGTAGCCTCATGGGATCCTCCGGAAGGGCGCACGGATCGTAGCGGGCGGACGCTGAACAATCACACGCTGGGAGGGGTTGCCGCTTGCGCGGCGTTTTTTTTTGAGTGCGTGCAATGCTTCTTTCGCGACAACCGACTCGCATCCGTGCGTTTTCGTCCCGCATCCCTGCGGATGGGAGTTTGTTTCTCCTTCTGCTCGAAGCGTGCAGGGATTCATTCGCGAAGACCGACTCGCATCCTTGCATGTTCGTCCCGCATCCCTGCGGGCCGGTTTCTTTCTCTTGCTTGTCCAAGAGAAAGAAACCAAAGAGAAGGACACCCCGGAGCAGTCCGGTCTGCGGGCATCCTGCCCTCCGACGTCGCGATCGGGCTGCGGGGTTCGTTGACGGCACATCCATGTGCCGCAACGAACGCGCGCGCATCGTGCGCGCGCCCCTGCGGGCTGACCCTCCGCCCGCTCGCCGGACTGCAACGGGGACCCGGAAGAGCAGCGCGCTCCTGCGCGCAGAGGTGCGGAAGCACGGAAGCGAGCGAGCGCAGAAGCGGAGAGCTGGCGTCGGCGAGGCACGTCCTTGTCGTTGTAGGAGCGACTTCAGTCGCGATGCTCTGTCGCAATCCCGGAGGAAAGCATCGCGACTGAAGTCACTCCTACAAAGAGCGGGCTCTAGGAGCAACGATCCGCAGGGGTGCATCGGTGGGAGCCCATCCTGCGTGCAACAGAGGGAATGGCGGCGGCGTCGCGTCGATACCGGTCGCGCACAGGGTGCGCTCCTACGTGTGTTGCTCCTGCGCAGGAGCGCGCTGCTCTTCCGGGTCCCCTTCAGCGACGGCGGGCGGTGGACGATCGGCCCGAAGGGTGAGCGCGATGGATCGCGCTCATTGCGCCGTCAGCGCAGGGATGCGCTGTCGGCGCAACCGGCCACCGCACGCGAACCCGCAGGGCAGGATGCCCGGAGGGCGTCGCTGCAGGGGTATCCTTTCTTGGGGTTACCCTTCTTTGGACAAGCAAAGAAGGGTAACCGGCCCGCAGGGATGCGGGACGAACCTACAGGGACGTGGGTCGGTCGTCGCGAAAGAAGCCGTGCTGCGCTTCAGGAACAGCAACCCGGCGCACGACAAAGCGTCCTGAAACAACCCTCTCCCGCGAAGCGGGAGAGAGCTAAACGCGTCCTCAACGAATGATCTTGCCATCGGCATCGATGACCTTGACCTCGCCGAGCTTGAGCGCACGCACGCCCGCCTCGATCCGCGCGAGGTCGCCGACGACGACCCAGGTCAGCGCATCCGGGCGCACGATCTCGTGCGCGGCGGCCTGCACCGCGGCGTCGGTCTGCGCTTCGATGCGCGGCTTGAGCGTCTGCACGTAGTCGTCGGGTCGGTCGTACAGCTTGATCGCGCTGAGTGCGCCGAGCACCGCGCCCGCGGTCTGGTATTCGCCGGGCAGGCTGCGCACGTCGCCGACCTTGATCTTGTCGATCTCGTCGTGGGCGAGCGGCTTCTTGCCGACCAGGTCCTTCGCCTCGCGCAGGATCTCGCCGACCGATTCCGCGGTCTTGTCGGTCTGCACCGGCGCATACATCATGAACGGCCGCTGCCCGATCGCGTTGGAGAGGAAGCTGCCGGCGCCGTAGGCCCAGTGCTTGTCCTCGCGCAGGTTCATGTTGAGGCGCGAGGTGAAGCTGCCGCCGAACGCGCCATTCATGGTCTGGATCTCGAGGTTGTTCTTCGCTTTCGTCGACGGCGCGACGACGCCGGCGAGGATCAGCGACTGCGGTGCGCCGGGCTTGTCGATGAGGTACACGCGCGCCTGCTTCGGTGCTTCGACCGGCGCGATGTTCTTCTTCGGGATCGCCGATGCCGGTGCCTTCCAGTCGCCGAACACGGGATCGAGCTTGGCGACGATCGCTTCCAGCGTGGTGTCGCCGGCAATCAGTATCGTCGCGTTGTCGGGGCGGATGAAGTCGCGCACGTAGCCGTGCAGGTCGTCGGCGGCGAGCGACTGGATCGACGCCTCGGTGCCCGAACCGGTGAACGGAATCGCGTACGCATGGCCGGCGCCGTACAGCAGCGGCGGCAGGCTGCGCAGCGCGAGGCCGGTCGGTTGCGTCTTCTCCTGCGCGATGCGCGCGAGCCACTGGCCGCGGATGCGCGCGATGTCGGCGTCGCGGAACGCGGCATTGCGCACCACGTCGGCGAACAGCTGCAGCGACGGCTCGAGTTGCGAGTTGAGCGCGTTAAGGCTCGCGCTCGAACTGTCGAGGCCGGAGCCGGCGCCGATCACCGCACCGAGGCGTTCGGCGCGGCGCGCGATCTCGAGCGAGTCGAGTTCCTTGGTGCCCTCGTCGAGCATCGCCATCGTGAACGCGGACGTGCCGAGCTTGCGGCCCTGGTCGGCGGCGTAGCCGGCGTCGAACAGCATCTGCATCTGCACGGTCGGGATCGCATGGCGCTCGGCGAGCACGACGGCGATGCCGTTCTTGAGCTTGCCGCGCTGCAGTTTCGGGAACGTGAGGTCGGGGAAGGTCGTGACCGAGGGCACGCCCTTGCCGCGGTCGAGCGACGACTTCGCACGGGTGAAGTCCTGCTTCGGCGGCAGCTTCGCGTCCGGGCGGCCGGCGAGCGCGGCGCGGCCCGGCTTCTCCATTTCGTCGGCCGGTTCGCTCTTGTCGTCCTTCGCCGCGGGCGTCACGGTCAGGGTGTAGTCGCCGCGCGCGATCCACTTCTTCGCGGCCGCGAGCACGCTCGCTGGCGTCGCGGCGTCGAGGCGTTTGAGGTCGTCGCGGTAGGCGCCCGGGTCGCCGCGATAGACCTGGCCTTCGGCGAGGATCGTCGCCTTGCTGTTGACCTTCTCGAGCGTGCGGATGAAATGCGCGCGCGTGTCGACCTTGACCCGTGCGAGTTCGTCGTCGGTCGGACCGTCCTTGAGGAACTTCGCCCATTCCTCGGCGATCGCGGCCTCGACCCTGGCCGGGTCGATGCCGTTCTTCACGTCGGCACTGAGCTGGAACATCGAGGCGAGCGCGAACGACTGCACGCCGACCGAGACGTCGTCGACGAGCTTGTCCTTGTAGACGAGGCGTTCGTACAGGCGCGAGGTCTTGCCGCCGCCGAGCACGGCCGCGGCGAGTTCGAGTTCACCTTCGTCGGCGTCGGCGAGGCCCGGCACGTTCCATTCGCGCACGATGCGCGTCTGCGCGACGTGGTCGCTCATCGTGTCGCGCGTCGATTCGCTGCGCGGCGCGGTCCACGCCTGCTGGCGCGCGACCGGCGGTCCGGCCGCGATGTCGCCGAAGTACTGGATCATCTTCGCCTTGGCTGCTTCCGGCGTGATGTCGCCGACCAGCGCGACCGTCACGTTGGCGGTGCCGTAGTAGCCCTGGAACCACTGTTTGACGTCGGCGAGCGAGGCGGCGTCGAGATCCTTCATCGAGCCGATCGTGTCGTGGTGGTAGGGATGGTTGGCGGGGAACGCGTTCGCGGCGACGCGCTCGTCGACGCGACCGTACGGCTGGTTCTCGCCCTGGCGCTTCTCGTTCTGCACCACGCCGCGCTGCTCGTCGAGCTCCTTCTGGCCGATCGCACCGAGCAGGTGGCCCATGCGATCCGACTCCATCCACAGCGTCATGTCGAGCGCGGTGGTCGGCACGGTCTCGTAGTAGTTCGTGCGGTCGAACCAGGTGGTGCCGTTCTGGTCGGTCGCGCCGGCGAGCTCGAACGGACGGAAGAATTCGTCCGGGTGGTTCTCCGAGCCCTGGAACATGAGGTGCTCGAACAGGTGGGCGAATCCGGTCTTGCCGGCCGGTTCGTCGGCGGAACCGACGTGGTACCAGACACTGACCGCGACGACCGGCGCCTTGTGGTCCTCGCTGACGATCACGGTGAGGCCGTTCGGCAGGGTGAAGCGCGTGAACGGGATCTCGACGGCATCGCCGGCGGCGGCCTGCGCGGTGCCGGCGAGACCGAGCGTCAGGAAGGTCGCGGCGAGCGCGGAGGCGAGGGGCTTGCGCATGGAGGCTCCAGGAAACGGGAAAGGCGAAAGCGGCAGGCTACGCGGACGTGGCGCCGTCCCGCAACGGACGATCGTCACGGCCGCGTGTCGGGAATTCCTTCCCGTTACTTTGCGGGACAGGTCACTGGCGTAGACTGCGGGCGACCGCACGGAGTTCAGCGGCCCCAAGGGAACTGCAGCAACTACTGGAGTAGTGCATGGCGCATGCCCTCGTCACCGGCGCGAATCGCGGCCTCGGCTTCGAATTCGTGCGCCAGCTGCTCGCGCGCGGCGAGCGCGTGATCGCCACCTGCCGCCAGCCGGGACGCGCGCTCGCGCTGACCCGCCTTGCCGGCGAGCATCCGGGTCACCTGATCATCCTGCCGCTGCAGCTGCCGGATCCGCGCTCGATCGCCGAACTCGTGCGCGAGATCGCTGCGCTCGACCTGCGCATCGGCCTGCTGGTCAACAATGCCGGGATGCTCGTCGACGGCGAGCGTTTCGGCACGATCGAGGCGAAAGCGCTGCATGAGAGTTTCGGCGCGAACGCCGAGGGACCGTTCCTGCTGACCCAGGCGTTGGCGCCGCGCCTGGAACGCGCGAAGGTCGTCAACCTGTCGAGCAGGCTCGCTTCGATCGGCGCGAGCGAGTCGCTGCACAGTCCGAGCTATTCGATCAGCAAGGCTGCGCTGAACATGGCGAGTCGCGTGCTCGCCCATGCGCTCGCCGCGCAGGACGGCATCGTCGTCGCGATGAGTCCGGGCTGGGTCAGCACCGACATGGGCGGCGCGAACGCGCCGCTGACGCCGCCGGATTCGGTGACGGCGATGCTGCGCGCGATCGACGCACTCACCGGCAAGGACAACGGCCGCTTCCTGTCCGCCGACGGCGCGACGATTCCCTGGTAATCGCGCGGACGCTGTCCGCGGCTGTCCGCGGTCGTGTCCGCGTCGCGCGCCGGCGTGACTTCCGGCATTCCGCCGTGCACGCCGATGCCGGCGCGACGCAGGCCTGCGTCGTCCATGAATCCGCGCGCGCCGCGTTCGCTCGGCGCAGCCGCATATGCGGCAGTGCGAGGCGCAGCGCGGTTCTGCGCCGATCGGCAGCGCGCCGGCCATGACTTTCGTCCTAGCAACTCTTTGCCGCTCCGCTGCATCCAAGAACCCGTAAGCGAACGACGTGCCGGGATTGGCACAACGCTTGCTCAATACGAATCGAGACAGGACTCGCAAGGAGAACAACATGAAAACCCGCACCCCCCTGATACGCGCGGCGTTGGCAATGGCGATGGTCGGCAGTGCGTTCGCGCTCGAACGCGTGCCGGAGGCGGCGCAACCCGGTGTCCGCATGTCGGTCGACACCAACGCGCCGTTGCATGCGACGCTGCTGCCGGAACTGAGCGTCAGCGCGAGCGCATCCGATACGGATCGCGCCGTCGCGACGAAGCTGGCGACGACGGCCGCGCTGCCGGTCACGCTGATGCCGACCGTGCACGTGGTCGCGAGCCGCAACGGATTCGCCGCACGCAATGCGTCGCTCGCACTCGACGCCGCGGACGCGGCCCTGCTCGCCGCAGTCGATTGAACCCGCATCGCGAAGCGGCGCCGCGTGCCCGCTTCGCGAATGGCTTGCGCGGACGCGCGCCGCCACGATAATGCACGCGTGCTGCATGTCGTGCTCTACCAACCCGAGATTCCACCGAACACCGGCAACGTGATCCGCCTGTGCGCGAACAGCGGCGCATCGCTGCATCTGCTGCGTCCGCTCGGTTTCGATCTCGACCACGCGAAGTTGCGCCGCGCCGGCCTCGACTACCACGAGTTCGCCGCGGTCAGCGTGCACGACGATCTCGACGCCTTCGTCGCGGCCGTCGCGCCGAAGCGCCTGTTCGCGCTGTCGACGCGCGGGCGCGTACGCTACGACGAAGTCGCCTATGCCGACGGTGATGCGTTCCTGTTCGGCCCCGAGACGCGCGGCTTGCCGCAGGCGGTGCTCGATGCGATCGATCCCGCGCAGCGGGTGCGCCTGCCGATGCGGCCGGACAACCGCAGCCTGAACCTGTCGAACGCGGTCGCGGTCGTGGTGTACGAGGCGTGGCGCCAACTCGGGTTCGACGGGGCCGCGTAGGGCAGTAGGAGGCGCGTGCCGCCGGTTCGTGCGGATTGCGCGGTCGTCGCGTTTGCGACCGGACCCGCGTTACGGATATTCGGGCTTCTGTTCGCGCGACAGCAATGCGCGCATGCCTTCGGTCGGGGTCAGCTCCTCGTGCAGCACCTTCTGCACGAGTGCGGTGATCGGCAATTCGACGCCGCTTTCCGCGGCGAGTTTCATCACGGTGTCGACGGTCTGCACGCTTTCGACGACCTGGCCGATCTCGGCGATCGCCTGTGCGAGGCCGACGCCGCGGCCGAGCGCGAGGCCGAGGCGACGATTGCGCGAAAGGTCGCCGGTGCAGGTGAGCACGAGGTCGCCGAGGCCGGCGAGACCCATCAATGTCTCCGCGCGCGAACCGAGTGCGGCGCCGAGCCGCAGCATTTCCGCGAGGCCGCGCGTGATCAGGCCCGCACGCGCGTTGAGTCCCATCTGCATGCCGTCGGCGACGCCGGTCGCGACCGCGAGCACGTTCTTCATCGCGCCGCCGAGCTCGGCACCGAGCACGTCGTTGCCGGTGTAGGCGCGGAAGCGCGGCGAGTGCAGCTGCTGCGCGACTTCGTGCGCGAATGCCGCGTCGGAGGAGTGCACGGTCAGCGCGGTCGGCAGGCCGAGCGCAACCTCGCGCGCGAACGAGGGGCCGGTGACGACCGCGGCAGGATGGCCCGGCAGGTGTTCGGCGACGAGTTCGTGCAGGAAGCGGCCCGAACCCGGATCGAAACCCTTGGTCGCCCACGCGATGCCGACGCCGGGTGCGACCCAGGTGGCGATCGCGCCGAGCAATTCGTCGAACGCATGGCTCGGCACCGACAGCAACAACGTGCCGGCGTCGCGCACGGTCGGTTCGAGCATCGCCGACAGCTGCAATGCATCGGGCAATTCGAGGTCGGGCAGGTAGCGCGCATTGCGGCGCGTCGTGGCCATCTCGACGATCGCCTGCGGCGTGCGACCCCACAGGGTCGTCGCCACGCCATTGCGCGCGAGTTGCACCGCGAGCGCGGTGCCCCACGAACCGGCGCCGAGGACGGCGACCGGTGTGTTCATGGTGTAGAACCAGCCGCGCCCCGGCAGGCGCCGGGTGCGGTGGAGTGCGCGAGGTGGATGTCCATCATCCGCGCGCTGGGAGCGTCGTCAGGCGTTCGCGCCCTGCGCGTCGCCGCCTTCGGCGCGACGGCGCATCTGCTCGGCGTACAGCGCGTCGAAGTTGATCGGCTGCAGGAAGAACGGCGGGAAGCCACCGTTCTGCACCAGGTCCGAGACGATCTGGCGCACGTACGGGAACAGCACGTTCGGCGCATAGGTCGACAGGATCGCCTCGCGGCCCTGCGCGTCGAAACCGCTGAGGCCGAAGATGCCGGCCTGCTGCACTTCGGCGAGATAGGCGGTCTTGTCCTCGACGCGGCAGGTCGCGGTCACGCTGAGCACGACCTCGAACGTATCGTTGCCGAGCTGGGACACGCGCTGGGCGAGGTTCAGTTCGACGTTCGGCTGGCCCTGCTGCGAGAAGATCTGCGGCGCGCCCGGCGCTTCGAAGGACACGTCCTTGACGTAGATGCGCTGCAGGCTCAGCTGCGCCTGGTTCTGCTCCGGAAGGGCCTGGCCGTTCGCGGCGCCGTTGGTGTTGTCTGCCATGGGTTGCTCGATAGAGGGGGAAAAAGGGGATCGATTATCCCATGGACGCCGGGTGCGCGCACCCGGCGCGGTCTCAGGCGCGGCCCTTCGCGAGCGGCATCTGCGCCTCGCTCCACGCGCCGAGCCCGCCTTCGAGCCAGAACACCTTGGCGAATCCGGCCTTCTTGAGGCGTTGCGCGGCCTGCGCCGAGGTCTGGCCGTTGCGGCACACGAGTGCGACCGGCAATTCGCGCACCTTCGCCAGGTCCTTGCTCTCCGGGTCGAACGCGCTCATCGCGACGTGCTTCGCCCCCGGGATGTGGCCTTTCTCGAACTCGGCCTGCGCCGAGACGTCGATCAGCAGCGCGTTCTCGCGATTGATCAGCTGGGTCAGGCCGGCCGGGGTCAATGCCGTGTAGCCGCGCATGAAGCGTTGCGCTTCGCCGACCAGCAGTGCGACGAACACGCCGACGAAGGCGAGCGTCAGGTAGAAGTGGTTGCCGAGGAACTCGGGCAGGCGATGCAGGACGTCGGACATGGGTCAGGTCGGAAGAAGGGCGCGCGTGCGCAGCCGCGCAGTATAGCCGCTCGCATCCGCCGCGGCGCCGTCCGCGCGCCGCTCACTCGTGCCGGCTGACGTCCGGCAGCCCGGAGATCAGCCACCAGCGCTTGGCGGCTTCGTCGTACTTCCAGACCTGGCGATCGACGATGCTGCGCACGCTCTGCGTGTTCACGTTGACGAGTTCGATGCGCACGGTCTGGCGCACTTCATCCTCGCCGGCCGGGATGGCCGGTTGCTCGTCGTAACCACTCACGCGGACCTGGTGCAGGCGCTCCATGTCGAGCTGGCTCGGCGGATGTTCGGCCAGCAGTTTCGGTTCGATGAAGCTCGCCGCCTGGTTGAAGTCGCCCCAGCGGATCGTCGCCGCATAGGTGCGCAGGGTTTCGTCGAGGATCGTCGCCTTCGAGCGCATCGTCTGGGTCGCGCAGGCGCCGAGCAGGGCGGTCGCGGCGAGCAACACGGCAGGGAACGGGCGATGCATGGCAATCCTCCGGCGCGGGATGCGCCCGATTGTGCAGCAAGCCGGGCGTGGCGTCAGCGTTTGGCCAGCGCGACGAAGCGTGCGTCGAGCGTCGCGGCATCGCCACCGTCCGGCAACGGCACCCGGCAGTGCACGCGCAGGCGCGCCTTGCCGCGCTCGCGCAGCGCGTCGATGAAGGCGGACAGCGATTCGCCGTCGGCGACGCGCGCGATCGTGCGGAAGTCGTGCCACACCGGCGCCAGGTAGCGGATCGTGCTGTCCTGCACGTAGATCTCCGCGCCTGTTCCGAGCGCGTCGAGCGCGAGCTTGGGCAAGCCCCAGCCGGCCAGCGTCATCAGGCTTGCGAGACTGCCGCCGAACGCGCAGCCCTTGTCGTTGACGTTGGGCGCAAGCGGCGCCGCCAGCACGAGCGACTCGCCATCGAAGGACTCGACCGCGAGCTGCATCGCGCGCGCGAGCGGGATGTCGGCGAGCAGCTCGTGTTGCAGCCGTTCGACCACCGAAGCGTCGCTCATCGATGCGCGCGCGCCGGACGCGCAACGGGCGCGTCGAAGCCGTGACGGAAGATCATGTTGATCCCTTGCGAGATAAAGTCGCCGACGTTCCCCGGGCGACGAGCGGGCGGCGCGTATGATGCCTCAATGTGCACACCCGATGTGATCCAGCATGCCGCGCGCGGATGACGACAAGCCGCTCGGCGTCGCCGCCCTGCACGGCGCGACCATCGTCGTCACGCGCCCGGTCGGGACCGGCGCCGCGCTGGCACGTGGTGTACGCAAGGCGGGCGGTGTCGCCGTGCTCCTGCCAGGCCTGCGCCTGCGCGCGAAGGACGATGCGACGCGCGGGCCCGGCTTGCCTCGCACGTGCGGAATCTTCCTGTTCACCAGCCCGGCGGCGGTGCGTTTCGCGTTTGCGTCGGAGACGAGGCGTCTTCCGCATGGCGCGCTGGTCGTCGCCGTCGGCGAGGGGACGCGCGCCGCACTCGCGCGCCTCGGAATCGACGCGCAGGTACCCGCCGATCGCTCCGACAGTGAAGGCCTGCTCGCCCTGCCGGCGCTCGCCGACGTGCGCGGACGGCGCATCGCCCTCGTCGGCGCGGCCGGCGGCCGCGACCTGATCGCGTCGACCCTGCGTGCGCGTGGCGCCG
>Ga0105239_10004725_pt1 | contig 16173 bp, 15 predicted proteins | sample KBSC44metaG_FD_92761 | JGI IMG/M metagenome (GOLD analysis project Ga0105239, IMG submission 92761) | Corn rhizosphere microbial communities from Kellogg Biological Station, Michigan, USA - KBS C4-4 metaG | ecosystem: Host-associated > Plants > Roots > Rhizosphere > Soil | place: Michigan, USA...
GAGATGTGTCGAAGTGGCAGATCGGGAAACTCCCTCGTCCGTCTGATGAGATTTTTGTTCCGCATCGCGAATAGTGGAGAGATAGGTTCGTTACCTCGTTCGTAGTCGTCTTCCATCAACACCCGCCTTGCTTGCGAATTCCTCTTTTTGCGGAAAATGTCGACAACGGGGCTGAGGGGCAATTGAGGTAACGGCTTGTTCATGTAACCCCTTGCAACTTCTGTACATCGTAAGTTAAAGCGGCCGCACTGGTGAAAGGCTAGACTAAATACTTGCGAAAGTTGAGGGCTGTTCCTCATTTTGGAGGCGGACGCGAATGATTGTAAGCTGCAAGAATAGGAGTCCAATAATGATGACAAGGAATGTGACGAGGACGAGACCGACAACGATCAAATAGGAAGTCGTGGTATCTAAGCTCATAATGCAATCAGATGTAAACAAGATATTGCCTTTTGGCCGTTATGTCGTTCTATCTGCGAGTTTTATCAACGAACGCCGCTGAATCTTCATCCTGCGAAGCGCCATGGTGAGGGTCCGTCGCTCAAACAGTAGCGCCAGGCCGCAATGGAGGTCAAGAAGATGAAAATATCTTGTATAGGTACGCCAGACTGCTTGTAACTGTATCAATCAAAATAGCAAAAAGTATCAAACTTGGCGTGTGTCTCTGGAGGAACCCCGCCCCAGACCCAAGGCGCAGCACCGCTGCCACCTACGCGCGGTTTCAAAACTTGGGGCAACGTAAGGAGTGGCTAGCACTTTGTGGGTGCGCCTAAAAACACCTAGTTCCGAACTTGAGCTACTCCCACACTCCTCACAGTACAGTACTACGGCATAAGTGATTTCTAAAACTTTTCCGAGGCCCTCCGGGAGTATTCTCGCGGTCTTGACCCTAGTGGGGTAGGATATCTGTCGGCATTGCACCACCATGCTTTTTCGAGTATCTCCCATGCTCCGAGTACAGCCAGCGTTAGGTCCGGCTATTAAGAGGCGCCAGACTGGCCTCAAACCCACCTAACCACACTGCAACCCGTGGCCGCTAAACCATGGAAATGGATGTGGATAAAGTGCTGGGGTTTGTACTGCAGAATACGCGCCGGCAGGTTCACCTTCCAAGCAACATTAACCTGCCACAGATTTCTGCTTCTACCGCAAGGTATTGTTGGTCATTTGGGAGCCGTTCCAAACGGGATTTAGTGGTAATACGCCCACGAGCGGGCCGAACTTCATCGACGATCATCAGCCACGGACTGTCGTGGAAAGTTACAGAGGTTGCAACCCGGAAACGAATGATCGTACTTCTCCCCAGAACACAGGTGCGATTCCACCGAGGGAGAAGAAGTCCCAGGCATTTAAATACGGCTCCTTATCGACTTGGGACGGATGATCAGCGACTAAGGAGCAGCAGATTCAGCACCTATTGGTAAGAAGCACCTGAATTCCTGGATAATTACTAAAACAAAATCATACAGGCTACATCAGTCGCAAATCTATGGGAAGCTCAAGTCCCACTGTGAGTTCCCCTCTATTGGGTGAGGAACCAATACCTAAGAGAGATCGTCCATGCCAACAACCTTCGCTATCTGATGCCAGGTCCGGGGATCCAATCCTGGAGCAGGGCGACTCATTGACTGCGCGGCTGTCTCAGTTGAGTTTGCGGAACAAACGACTTCAAGCAACCTTGCAACAAAGGACGGCCGAACAATTCCAGAGGATGCGAAGCTATGAAGAGATTGAATGACAAAATACGGTGATGATGGAAGGACTAAGGGAGGCCCTGCATAGTCTACAAGAATAAGTCCACACTTTATTAAACAAGGTGGATGTGATGATAGAAAGCCATAGGCCACGCTCAGGGTATATCTAGCTATATTGGAATAACATATATTTTATGTCACCTCATGTAAGTCCGGCGCCTCCTCTGAAATAGCGACTTCTAGTCAGAGACGAATTCAAGATGGAGGTTTTTCCAGCACTGGGGCCTTCTTGACAGGTATGGGCCACGGGACGATGGGCATAACACCTCCCTGCCCTGCCCAGCCGGTACGCCTCAAGCATTTTACACTATGGCGCTTGCGCAGATCGCTTCTCGTGAAACTCCGGTGGCAACGAGCGCAGGAGTATGGTTTGGTTCCCGAATCTGTAATCAATGAGCTACTGGTTTCGTCAAAATCCTGGAGATTCGCCCTTACGTTGGCGCATATGCCTGCTCAAGTGGGAGGCACGCTTGTATGTTTTGGGACAATTCTGGCAGGGTATTCTGCCCTTGGCGTCTCCTTCCGTAGGAAGCCTGCTGCTAGATGTCTTGACAAAGGGGGCTCCTGCGTCCATGGGAGTGTTGACGAGGGGTTCTGCATCGATGGGAGTGTCGGTGGCTGGCGCCAACCACTGAGTCGAGTGCTCATCAATGCCCATCAAGCCCATCTCTGCCGCGCTTAGAGCAGGTACCTGAGGTCTGAAAGGGCTTCTTAGAGTGATCTTTTCTTGGCGTCGTTCATTGGTTTGTTGAACCCAAGGCTGTGCGAAGTTTGGACTTCCGGGCTGGATTATGGGAGATTCAGAAGTTGGTAAATTGCCAGTGTCAGTGAAACTCCCAATGTCAAGTCCTTCGTCTGCTCGATGAAGGTTTAACTCGCACAATTGACTCGGGAATGGAACTTGACCATAACCATATGGTACCAACGAGTAATATTGACTTCCTTGAGACATGTGGGTGAATGATGAACGTAGTTTGCTTTTTCGAAATTGCTCTGAAGTTCTTGCAGAAATGGCACGGAAGTGTATTTATGTATCCATACTGGCACAATTAACTGACATTGAAATTCATCGATATTAAGTTACAGCCTAGACCTCAAGCGGCTAAAGTTAAAAGGCCCGCAAGAACCGCGGCCAACCCCACCGTCAACGGTCGAGATCGAGCGCCCTATCATATCTTAGTATTAGGCGCGGCGAATAAGTCGCTTCTACGCTAAATCTGAAACAGACCGAGCTGCACTTTAGTTCGACGACCATTCAAAGACACAAATCACCATTTCGAGAAGGGATTTCTCACCCACATGATCCGCACACCATGTGAGTGCAATCCCTGTATAAGTGGATATCGAGGCATACAGCCAGGAACACTGCCTCCAGATTACGCGCGGAGAATTTTGGGCTGTAACAATCCTTTGACCCATTATCCTCGCTCTACGGGGTTCAATCGCAGCTAGCAAACGAACTCATTTCGACGATCGGGGAACTGCGGATCCGCGGGACCTCGCCCGAGGCTTGCTAGTGCGGTCTACCCTTAGGCCAGTGCCCCATTTTGATGCCACTAGAGTGTAGACCTCACCCTCATCATGTGCGAAAAACGAGCGCGGTTAATGCGTCTGCCTTGCTGAGGTATAGGTGGGAATGGCGAGTGGCGCACGACACGTATACAGGCAGGCACAGAAGAAGTGGGAGAGTTCGTCACTCTAGGTTTAAACAAGGCAGATTCTGCCATAGCGCCAATACGCTATATCTAGCCCCTTTCACGCTCTCCATGCACTCTACTAGAAACAAGATATCGCTCTCACAAAGTTATCAATTGTGACTCCCAATTATCTCTCCTCATGGTTCACTTGGCCTGGCCGAAATACCTCCCTCTTGTTCCGCTAGCTTTTGTGACTGCAACGATGCTTCTCCTTGGGTGCATATTGTGGTTCCAGCACAAGAGCAGTCGTGGGGGGAACTCCGATCCCTCGCTCCGAGTTCGCATGCTTCTAGATCATGCTGGCACAGAAATTGGCCTTTCGGAAACTGAACCACCTCCGCCTTATCCCAGGACAATGCAAAGTGATCGTGGTAGCTTCGATTCTATGCTGCCCACTTTGTCGTCCGCTCGGCATTCAGAATCCCCATTGTCCTTGCCGGAAAGTGCCCATCATAGGTACATGAGGTCTCTAGATGTCGAAGTTGGTATAGATTTGACCTTGGGGGTTTGCTGGGGTGTTTCGCTCTAGAGAGGGGGATGGCGAGGGGCGTTACGGGTTATTTGCCGGTATCATCGAGGAAATCATTTCTACAAGGGTTGAATAGGCTAGGCCAAGGCATTACCTGGGCCCCTGCAGGAGAGGAAACAAAGAATTGCTGGAGAAAGTGGACATCCGGTTATTAGTTGCTGAGCCTATGGCTTTTAGTGTTTGATGGCGTCGATGGCGTCGATGGCGTCTTTTGTGCATTCCTTCAACCAGCATTTTTTGTGCTTCAATACGTGCATATCTGTAGAGGCCATGTTTCAAAATTATAGCTTGTATGAGAAAGCTCGAACCTCATATTCGTAAAATATGGTGATGGGCTCACTGTTTCTCTGTTGGCGTGTACTTCTGATCCCTTTCATCGGTTTTTTCGTTCAAGCCAGGCGTCTAACCGGTGCGAGTGTATGCAAGTGGGACGGTCCTCCGTGACATAACTGCTCTGAGGTATGTTGCAATACCCTTTCCCACGGGCTGTGTGGGCTTTGGATTCAAAAGGGGGATCGCAACCAGCGGTCAACCTTGGAGTTGCTACCAATGTACGGGTTTCTCCATCCTAAGTTTTAGCGCCTAGTCCTTGTCCTGCAGCCTCGGTCCGCAGCTTGCACCGCCGTCTCTCCACAGCGACCTTAAGACCTGCTGCTATATTCCGTTTTGCACTTATTCCGACCGTCAACCGTAGATCAGCGGTAATTTTCTGCCTTGGATAGGGCCTTGTTAAGAAACCCTCCTTTGCGATTGGGTCGATGCCTTGACCACGGGGCTCTCTCAAGCGTCACTTAACGGAGTGGATTCGAAATTCGAGGCGGGTATACAAGGCTGAATCCTGTTATTGTGCTATGATAGTACCCTAAATCGGAACATCGTTGACTACATGTATCCATCTGTTCCCGAGAGCTAGAATGGGACCCCCTGTAGCAGATGGTGGGTTTTGTGCCTGAGCCGTAGGTGGATAGCAGCGCCAACAATGGTTCCCGAGTCTAAAGTGACAATCATGCCTTTCTCGCCCTGTTCACAGTCCGAATTATGTTCGAGTATATAAACTACAGTTGCTGTTCCACTTGAATTCTTATTTTTCCAATCATACAATTTTCAATCCTTGGTCAAGACCTAGTTACCTAATATTTACATACCAACCACACCAGGAAAATGTCTTCTACCTTGGCGTATATTCATCGAACCTTACAAGTGGTAATCTTTCTTCTGGCGATAACAATGTCGTTCGGAATGGCGCTGCCACCTATTCCCTCGGAGGAACGCACTCATGTCCGCAGCGAAAGTCACTATACTCCTTTGGGGAACATCACGGCGACAACAACTCTCGTTCTACGGCAGACGGCCGAAGATTGGCCCACCAATATCATATTCACGGCAGGGCCTGAGGCTGCCGGTTTCATGTTACCCCGAGATGGACAAATCCATAGCTTGGAGTATTTCCAATGCCTTGCTATTCCGTCCTACTCTATTGGAGACTGCAGTGACTTGAGCGTCTCTCAGGTTGGCGTTGCTGCAGGCACGGCACCATGTACTTTCTACGGAGTTGATGGGTTTACCGTTGTGGTCACCGACAAGGACAGAGGGTTCATCACGGTTGCCCCTCCGCAAAATATTCTCTACGCATCATGTGGATAGAGAAGAGGAGGCTTCGGCGGGTGATTCTAGCTGAGAGGTATTGGAGGATGAAGAGTTTGGAATCGGATGGATACGGGATACGCTCGTTTTGTTCAGTTTTAGCAGACACTCTCTAACAGACTTTACCACTACCGAGACTCGATTTGTTCTGTGGCCTTCGCTTCCTTTCGCCTTAGAGCTATGTAAAACTTGCCCTCGCTCTTACCGTGGGGCCTGTAGATTAAATGCGACCTATTGAAGCCAAGTTACCTACGACGAGATTGTTTGTCCTCTCCAATAACAATCCGACCATGAACTATCTGCCAATTCTCCTGTCGTTCCTCCTAGGAGTTTCATCGGCCCCTTTTGCTCAGCTCTCAGTGCTCGAGTACAGAGAAGAAAGGAATCTTCCTAATCCACCAACAAGCTCTACTCCTTCAAGTGTCAAGAATGCACCCCCCGGTATGAAGTTAATTACAAACATGAAACCGTGGTCCGCATCTCAGATAAGCCCATGAAACCTTGACAGAGTCCTCAACGTGATTGGTGAGTTGCTGTGGCATCCTGGTATTAGTTATTGTAACTAGGGAATTTTTTCTATTTCGCTATTAATTTCCCCTTTTTAGCTAATAATCTAGGTAAGTATACCGGCGCATTCTCCTTAAGTGTGGCTATTATATATAGGACTAATAGCTATATATCGCTAGTATAAGCGTAGAACGAGATTAGAGTCGCTTAAAATATACTCTTAAACTTAGATCGGTATTCTTTTAATATCTTATCGTAATAGATTCGCCTAAACATTAGAGGATCTGAGGTCGCCTGCCAATATACTGTAAGATGTTTAAACACTTTAATAGGAGACTTCTTAGTTAAATAATAGTCCTAGTCTCCGTTTATTTCGAAATTAGGAGCGAGCCAGGGCCATAGTTGCCGACGGAGAGTCTCTAAATTTTCGAATTTATTGATATCGAGGTTATGGCTTCCGCGATAGTGTTTCTGCCAGGCGACTTCTGTGTTCCTCTGTCTATTCATCACCTTGTAGTTGAGAAATAGACATTAGTCGACGATACCAAGGGGCCTGCCCTTTTCATCGATGCCCTGACAAAGACGAAGATGTGGTGCAAAATCACCCTTTCGTGTACGGTGGTCGGAGATGCCGAGCCGGGAAGGTGTCAACTGACATTGCGGGCATTTTTGCGAAGCCCGTTGGCGATTCTGTTTAGTGAGACAGTGATTACTAGACTCGATATTCGGAGGGGTTTGCGTAATGATTGGTAAATCAGACATTACAGACGCACTTGTATCGGTGTTGGCCAGCAATTGGAGACAAAGAGTAAGGAGGATTGGTTGGGAGGAGCCTCTCCATATATCTCAGTATTCTTCGTGGCCTTCTTATTTTCCAGCCAATAAAAACCTGCCGACACTTTACTGTCGGCGTGTTTTCATTGGTGGACGAATGATAGGCCAGCCTCTTTAGGAAGTTGGATCAGCGATTGGCCGCTACGGCTTTGACTACCCACAACTTCCGCTAGCGTGTTTTAGGCTTCTTGGTGGCTGGGCTGGTTTGCAAGTACTCCCTACAGACGTAGGAGTGGCGCGGAACAGCCACTCCTGAGCAGGCCAGCAGTCGGGGTTTGGTCGCACGAAGGAACAGGCCGCTCCCGTGGCGCTACGGCAACGGACCGATTTAGACTACGACAACCCGAAAACAGCGAGGGAGGGATCGATTAGGTCGTCCGTCCAATTGACTTCGTAGAGTAAGGCTATTTGTTCTAACTATTCATAGGCATTTATCCTCGGTAGGTGAAACAGGTAGGTGAAACAGTGAGGGTGGGCGGCCCAACGATTCAGAACCGGAGAGTCACAGCAGGTGGATTTCGTTGCTTTAGCACATGTATCCAGTTGATGCTCCACCAGCCCTCAGCATCACCACATTGCTCGGTTTGCATCTTTTGCACAGCCTCCAGAGCCTCTCCCATATTCTTGAGATTTTGGCCGAAGATTTCTTGGTCCGCTGTGCGAACGTAAGTCAACGCTTGTTGCCTCTCGTAAGGATCTTTGCTCGCAAAACCCGCCAGGAAGACAGGGAATAAAAGTTGCTCGCTGGGTGATCGGTCTTTCCTCATCGCTTCCGCTGCTATCTCCAGAATGCGACGCGACCATTTCCCTATCTGTCTCGCTGTTGCCGTTGATACTTCCCGTCCTTGGTTCTGCCACATCGAAGTATGCGAATAAATAAAGAACGCTTGAGAAAGTGTGAGAGCACGGGAAAAGGAAATTCGAACCGTAGTGGGTAGATCATCCACTAAGTGTCGTTGACTCACGAACAGCGTTTCCATCGATCGTTGCAGGTTGATAACCTCATGTCGGCGACTCGTTATATTCTCAAATGTACAGTTGTTTCTGAAATTTCGTGCGAGTACACCTAACCTCATAAAGATTACTAGAACATCGTGTTCGAGTTTTATGACAAGAGACAGGTGCACTTCTTTTTCATGGCAGATGCTGCTCTTTCCGTCAGGGAGCGTACACAAGGGGGTGTAGGCATCTGGGCCAGAGAGGGCACCGTGATTGAGAAAATGTTTGACAAAACAACCATTTCCAACATCAGCAAGAAGTCTAACCAGGTCAATACTGCCAATCACCCAAAATAAACCGGGGAATCTATCAGAAGCGCTAGATAGAATCGCCATCTGAGCCAAAAGCGATAGCTGGACCTCTAGATCACCTCCAGCCTCCATCTAATCTTCGCTTAGTGAGATTTGGTGACAGTTGATTATGTAACTGACCTCGTAGGAGAGTAAGAGGAAGTGAGTCAGAAATACACCGTCTGTCATTGGATCTTTAAGATCCCTCAAGTTTGACAAGGCGTTCCCGTAATGCCGCACAGAGTTGAGCCTCGAGTTTCTGTCACGGGCCAGGCTCAATGCCCCAAGTGCCAACATCGCCTGACATACCTATCCGCAATTAGTAATTAGAAGTGGAGTGGTGCCGTAAAGCTCTTTTCGACATACTGGAGAGAAATCTTTGGCTACCTGTTCCAAATTGATATTCCAACGTATTGGCTCACCGCCCACTGTCGGCACGAGCCTAGGCCATACGACTTCGCGAAAGTTTTCCCAGTATTTATTATTAAGTTTTGTCTTCTCCTGACCCTGACGAAGACCGGCAGCAATGGATTCGTCCGAAATTCTTTCGATTTTGATGGTCGTGCTATGAGAGGTCGATGAGCTTGGCAATGGTTGACCCTCACCTTCTGAATCAACGAGCTTCGGGTCCCGAGCCGTTGTCTTAGTTTGAACCAAAGAGCTCTTTGATACATTTAAATCGTCTCGCAAGTCTTTTTCGGTCAGCTTCATTGCCTTGTCGTTTGGAGTTTTGTTCTGATCACCGACTGTGATGATCGGTTGGATCAGAACCGGTGGACCTGATAATGGAGACGGCCCTAAAATGATGGTGTTTGGGCCTTCAGGGACTTGAATAGTGTGGGTGCCCTGACCAGAATTTGACTGACATGTAAAACTCTCTCGATTGAGCACCACAAAGGTTGAGAATATTTTACCACTGCTGTACTCACAGCCATCGCCCCGTCGGGTACAATTCTTGCAAAAGGGTCTGCTATTATCGCATTTGACTTTGCGTTTGCGACACATCAAACATGCATCCTTTCCCAATGCACTGGTACTGGATTGGCGAGGTCGTGGTCCAGGCATGACGACTGCGTTTGTCGAAATGCTCGTCTTGAATTGTCGTCGTTCGTCTTGTGCACTCCTTCGAAACTTATCGCAGGGTATCTCCTCAAGCGAGAGGAACTCCCACGTATAGAGTGAAGCCAGGTGCAACCCAACATGTATCGGTCAGCGCTTGAAAAATGAGGGCTCCTGGATTTGTCGGGAACGTAAGACACAACAAGAACACACAAAGAAGAATTTGGGGGATGGCCGTGAAGAGAAACTCTAGGATACTTAAGTTAGTGGATGCGTCACTAGTTGAGAGTTATTCCCTCAGGAGGCTGTCCGGATGCGTGAACTCGTAATCTGGTCGCCGATCTGAACCAAACCCCGGCTCGTAATTACGAGTGGTTGTCTACGTCGCAGAAAAACAGGCTTCCAGGGTCGAGACATAAAATGCAAGCCACCAGGATTGGGAAAATATGAGAAGCCCTTTTAAGGCAAAGCCCCCCTTTGGGAAATAACGGGACAGCATGGGCCACCTATGCTGACTCTGATTGGTTAGTGAAGCGTGGCCGCCCGAAGAGGGGAAGGATTCTTCGTAGTGGTGATAGTAGAGTCCTCCACAGTGGGACCATGCAGACACCCTGTATAGCTCAATGCCCTGGACTTATCTTGCTTGATTGCCAATGCGAGATACTCAAGTAAACTAGTGTCATATCCTCAGGAGCGCCGGGATCCCGGTGGCTTACCTTCTAAGCGAGCTAGAATGGTCAGGCGAGTCTAGATGATGTAAAGGTCGGATACACCCCCGTCTCTGCGATCGATAATGTGGGCTGCAAAAGCCTTCTTAACCCACGATAACACTATCCCTTCCGCGGATGGTGTGGGACCATCGGGCCTTGGCGCGTGCAACACCAAAAGTCGATATGGCCTTTTGAATGAATTGGCAACTTAATGTGCTCATATATATATGAATTCTCTATATAATTCCATGAAACTTGTCCCAGCACTTCTCCTTGACACATAAATGGACCTGGCACAATTTACAGCCAAATCGAATCCTTTTTGGCCTTTTACGAGTGTCCAGTCGTCGCCTATTACCAGACAGCTCTTCTAGGGCCTTGCGAGGTTCACGTAAGGCTAAAACAGCACTACTGAGGCACTCTGTAGGGTGTAAAAGGCCCCAGGCGTAGAAGCCTCGCTTGTCCATATGACTAGGTCTATGATTAGTCATTCGGCGAGTCCTGCGCGGAGAGAGGGGTGGTGTCAAGGAAGGAGTCCTTTGCCTTAGCAACTGCTCAATAAGGCGATTTGTAAAGGTTTCATGAGTCCTGTGGGACGCCAAAGCATCCTGCGGCTGATATCGAAGCCAAATTAGGTAGGAATTAACTAGACAGGTCGAGAAAAGCCAGTAGGCAAGTGGTCGCCAGGTCCTTTTATCTCCCTTGATTTGTAGGTCCAGATTTACTCGTAATTGATTAGCTAAGTCGACGTAGCCCTTTGCATGATTGTATTCATCAATTGCCACGGGGATTGGAAGGTCTTTAAGTGCCTTATCGCCAAATATAGGTGCCGCAACTAAATTGGTGATCCTATGCTCTCAGCTGGCCAAATTCCGCAAGTCAGGGCTATCCCTATCCTATGTCTTTCTTCGTCAAGGGATGGACTTCTACACGGCTCTTAGTGGACCCATGTCAATTGTTCATGCCCGACGTTGCCACTGGTACGGCCGGTCAGCCCGCTACCAAGGCAAGTGTCATCCAATCCCCTCCCTGTCCAGCACACTGAAATGCAATCGTGGTCCAGTGCACTGCTCTTATAAATCTGCCTTGTCGTCGACCAGCCCTGGAGTCCGCATTAGCTTAGTCCACCTGATTTGAACTCCACTAGCCAAACCCTAAAGCCTCTCAACATTGTCGAAGGTGGGTAAAATCTCCCAGGGTCTGCAGATGGAAATAGGTATGCCCTACTGATTCAAACCCGAGCAACCTGTGCGGAAACCAGCTAGTGTACCCTATCTGGTATGCCTTGAATTCCATAGCATTCTATCATCTCCTGTATGTTCCTTTTCCTTAGATCTGACACCCGATCATAGGCAATTCGCCTTGATTCATTTGTACACGCGTTTGCCGATCATATAGGTCCTGGATTTCGCGTCTTGGCTGGGTCGGGCGGGTTCGACAATAGTCCGCAAGTATCATGAAATCATATACTATATAAGCCGTGCCAACGTATAGAAGGCACGGCTTTTTCTTGTCGTTTGTTGCCATGTCGTGTTGTCTCAGAGGCTCAATTCACAAATTGGGAGAGAATCGGAATTGGGTGGCCCTCAGCCTAGATGTAGGCGACAAACGAACGCTGGGGCCGAATCGGACGGTGTGGGCAGTGAAACCGGTGAGAGAATGATGGAAAATTGTGCACAAGAGGAATTACAAGTGTGAGGTACTCCTGATCGCATTTGTTTCGACGATGTAGCAAACAAACGAATTAATCGCCGGAGAGGCGAGAAGCTAGCAAGGACTAGGACATCTGATTATCAATTTCGACCATATGTCAGACTCCAGCCTGCAACTCGTTGGCATCGACGGATGGCATATGGAACTATGAAAGCATACATGCTATCTCTTGCGACCTAGAGAAGTGGGACCCAAATAATTTGGAGTGTGCGTTGGCGCGAAGCAGCAATTGAAACCGTGTGTGATGCTGAAGGCACACCCAAGCCCTTTCGTAGTGCCTCGTCGCTTCATGCTATGTACGGTGCCTAGGTGTGTCTCGTGAGTCTCATGTCGAAGTACCTGTGTTCGAGTAATAACAAGCAAAGTTAGCCCCTGAGCAATGCCATTTTGCGAGAGGTTGCGGTAGGCCCAATCATCTTCGTACGACAAGACAGTCTTAGGGCCCGCTTGCAGAGTATCTCGTGATGAAGGATTTTTAGCCATACTCTAAACCGGTAAAAAGACTGTTAGCTAGTGTAGGAGGCAACTATTGTTCAATACAATGCCAGTATAAATCTGCCTTGCTTAATCAGCCGTTCTGTACGCATGGCCATGATCTACCTGATAGACTCCCCATCAGCCAGGAGAGGCCAATCTACTCCCGGAGTACTCGCGAAGTTGGTTCCGAGAGGAAGGAGCTCCACCGAGGCACCTAGCAGGATCCGGACAGACACTTCTCCTCAGCATGACGTTTTTGTCTTCCGTCAGAGACGCAGACATTGCATAGTTGTCCCAAACACCGAGGACATGGACCGTACGCTGCGGTGTGAAGGTGGTCAGCGCAGCCAATGCATCTTAATGTGCTGAGGTTATGCTCTGCCGCGATACGCCGTATAGCTGTTCCTGATTCATTGAACAGGTCTTCAACATTGCTATCGTCCTTCAAAGCTTCATCTAGGTACGGAAGCCACCGGATATATTTTCCGTTGACGGCCGCCCCAACAATGCCCATTTTTTCGGCATCTTCAGCAGGAAGATAGACAAAGGCGCCACGACCCCTCAATTCGATCCCCGGATAGTTGTCATTCAGCCACTTTCGTAAATTTCCTCCGATTCGAAGTGCCCTTTCGCACCAACTGTCTTGCTCCGAGAGCATAATATAACCCCACGACCGAAGCGCATCGTTAGGGTCGATATTTCTGGAGGATTTGTGATCCCACTGCTGGACGAAGTCGGTCTGGTCTTCCGTGAACTGGGGGTTAGCGTAACCAAGGCGTTTCATATGAATTCCATCCCAGTGCACCGCGAGACCACTCGCCCCGACAGCTTTACCGAACACAACGAACGAGGGTTTGTGGCTGCTATATTCGGGGAGAAGATGAGCGTACGGGGCACCACAGCGCCAGACCGTTAAGGCCTCATCCACAACAAGGTAGATACCTACTTCCTCACAGCATTCGCAGATTGTGTTCCATTCTGCCGGTGAAATGACCCGTCCATCTTGTTGGCTTACCATCTCGAGTACCACTGCTACATAACCAGCATTAACAAGACATTTAAGTTTGCGTGATAGTTTAGGCTTATCCTGCACGTGACAAATAGGAATTATGTGGGTCTGGCCAATAACTATATTCTTTTCGCCTAACGTAAGGCCAGTACCTCCATGAGCCTAACCAAAAGTTAGCGTATTCTCGTTTAGTTTTATTGCTTAAGTTCATACTAATGCCCCATGGTACGATACCATCTGCGCCTCGAAGGTAGCTATTAGATGACATTTCTTCTGTTTTTTCGTCAATCCTGTCGAATGGACGGGTGCATTGTCCTCGAGCGCAGCCGCTATGTGTGGGACCAATGGCCATGTATCGCTAGCATGAGCGTGGAACGAGATTGGAGTCGCCTGAAATACACGCGTAAACAAGGTTCGGTATTGTTTCAATACATTGTCGTGGTAGGACCGCCTAAAAGTCAGAGGATCCGAGGTCGCCTGCCAATATACACTGAGGTGTTCGAATTCGTGAATGGGAGACTTCTTGGTCAGATAATAGCCCCAGTCCGCATTCATTTCGAAATCGGGAGCGTGCCAGGGCTGTAGTACCATGCGCAGAGTCTCTAAATCTGTATGATGCTCAAGGTTGATTTTATGGACTCGCCGATAATGTTGCTGCCAGGCGACTGCCGTTGACTTCGTCGACCTTTTGCATCCAATAGCTAGGCATCTATCCATGATACCGAGGGGCTTACCCTTCTCATCTATACCGCGGCAAAGGACAACGTGTGGCACGAAATCACCCCTTCGGACGCGAAGGTCCGTGATACTGAGCTGGGTTGGCGTGAGGTGACATTGAGGACATTTTTCGGGGGGTGATGTTTTAGCTCGCCGGTGACGCTATGTGTTCTGCGGAGTGATGGGTATATTCTGCATTTTCCGGGAGATGAGGGATAGGACAGGCAAGATCGGTCGATAGCGGTCCCTCTATATATTTCATTTGTCTTCCTCGCCTCTCTAATTCCAGCCAATTAAAAGTTGCCGACAGTTGGCTGTCGGTATACTTTCATTGGCTGATCTATAATGACCCAAGCCTCTTTAAGCCGTGGAAGTAGTGATTGGCCGTTACGCGCCCAATAACCCATATTATCGTTAGCGCGTTTCAGGCTGCTAGTGGCTGTACTTGATGGCTCTGCAGGCCTGTCGCATGGGTACACTGTAACGCTACCGGAGGCAGACATTCTGTTGTACATTAGGCTGCATGTCCAACAACCCTGGTTCTGCAAAACGTTGAGACTTCACCAGCTTGGCTACTATGCAATAACCTGAACTGTCTGCGCCTCACCACACCGGTTTCATGCAACGTCCACTACTGAGGTTGTCAGCCTGATGTCCATACATACGACACAAGAAACTCAATGCTCGTAAAATACCTTAGATTTTCGAACCCTCGAAGTCTCGAACCACCAAAATCTAGCTTGAACCGTTGACTACTTCAATCATGGCTTTGTCGTTTGGTGACAGAATTCAGGCTGTGGCCGACACACCTCACATTGTACGCAAAGCACTCACACGCGGTAAGGAACCCATGATAAGAGCATCATATTCTTCGAAGCAAGAGGAATAGGAGCGTCGTCGGACACCAATGACATATCATACACGAAGAGCACCCATGTTCTAGCCTCCTCACCGGTTAAGGGGGTCCAGTCGTCATCACACAATCTGAAATCCCTTGCAGCGCGATGTCTTGACTCCTTTCAGCCTCAAGCTTTTGCCATATCCAGTATCCAGCCTTATAATAACCTCTCAACAGTCGCTGATCTTTCTCGCCTTATCTTCGTCCATATGCTCGATTTGCGGTAGCCAGGCGTACCTACACGAAATTCATGATCTCGGATTATGACCGCAGACACTAATACTTCGGTTGAGCCTGCTATTTCTGTCCGAATTATAATAACAATCAGAATTGAGCATCAAGTTTTATCGACGCACAAGTCAGGTTCGCACACAAGTGGCCGCAATCAACAGAGAGATCCAAGATGTCGTCCAGTTATTATCCATCAAGACTTTAAGAGAACTATGAATGGCGAACAACGTGAGAGTCCCACCATTGAGATTAACTCGTCTCGACAGAAGAAGAAAAACCTTGGACGAAAATGAATCAAAACTTGTCATGTAGGGAAGAAAGCTCTGTGTATGTTACTATCCTACGATCCTTGAGATGAAACTAGAAATCTAATGAAAGAGTCAAGAGGTCCCTGCTAAAGAGTCAGACCTGTGCAGAAGATGTGAGCAATTAGATCATACTTAAATGAAAGTCCAAGTTGTTGTGCTGTCACCTATCTTGACGATCTGCTGGGTAGGTCGGTCCGTGACAATCTGTTCGTCCAAGATACAAGGGACGGCTATTTACCATACTTAAATACCCACGTTCAACCATACTGCAGTTGACATCTATGGACATCGCAAACTCTTGATCGGCCCCAAAGTTGAGAACATGAATTTCATCAGACTTATCACGGATGTATGTCCCCCATTTCCCGGAATCAGTCTCAATCCTCATATATGTAGCCAGCGAACACCCGCATTGAATACCCCTACCATTATGATAACTGTCCTCGTCACGAATATTCCAAGATAACCGATCCATATACCTTCCTCTTGCAATGGACCTGCCAAAAATGTACCACGAGAACCCGGGCGATACACCAATGCCGTAAATGCGGCCATAACTTGTGTTCCCATTGCCATTACTACGCCCCACAGAAACAGGGGATCGATGCACCAAATCAGTCGAACCACGACACCAGACAGTCCTAGTAAAATTTGAAAAGGGACCTCAATGGCCTTTATTCAAAGACTTTTGGCAATCTTAAAGCAAGGGGCGGTTGAACTCTTCGGGATAGAGTCTTGCAGTGTCCAATTGGATTTAAATCAGAATCATGATAGCATCGAAGTTGCAAAATCTTCAA